>Ga0102593_1000732_pt1 | contig 44585 bp, 37 predicted proteins | sample AraplaCol_mMS_r2_2_FD_76862 | JGI IMG/M metagenome (GOLD analysis project Ga0102593, IMG submission 76862) | Arabidopsis root microbial communities from North Carolina, USA - plate scrape MF_Col_mMS_r2 (SPADES assembly) (version 2) | ecosystem: Host-associated > Plants > Roots > Endosphere... | reverse complement strand
CCCTACCAATTCACCCCTACCAATTCACCCCTACCAATTCACCCCTACCAATTCACCCCTACCAATTCACCCCTACCAATTCACCCCTACCAATTCACCCCTACCAATTCACCGGTGAAGTTTATGTCTAATAGTTAAACCGCAGCAGTTAATTGAGTCTGGAACCACACTGACAGTCATCACGTTTCAGCGGGTTGGCAGGTGCCAGCATTTTCCAGATATCGTGATTGACACGGTGGCCAAGCTTCTTGTGTAGATGCAATGCCATTCGGCAGTTTATCCTCAGGATTGTGATGACATCGTCGGGTCTGACTGGTGACTTGTTTCTAGAGAATCTCATCTACAGCTAGTCAGGGAATTTAAATACAACCATTTTAGCATGCATAAAATGATGTGGAATTCACTTAAGGTTATTCATATATTCCGCGACATTCATATCCTTTGCCAATTGATGGCCTGAATAGTTCTGTTTCAAGTACTGTAGGAGATGCCTCTCAGGATACGGGATTAGAAATGGCCACGTTGTCTCCAGGACATCAGCGTCCTGTGCACACATTATACGCAACTCGGTCACGATCGACGAGTATCCCCGCATCCACCTTGTGGCAACGGGCCAATAACAAGCCTTTCCTTGCTGATAAAGCTGCCAGTCAACAATATTTTATTCCGCAAGAAAAGCAAGCCTTGGTTGGATATATGTTGCGGTTGGCAGACAACGGCTATTCTCTTCCGGTCAAGTTTCTACGATCTCTAGCCGTAGTCATCGTGCGCCAACGGTCTTCGATTTTCCAGGCCAGAGATCCTACCCTTAAGGTCCGATCTCCGGGGAAAAATTGGCCGCAAGGCTTTTATTGACAACATCCGTAGCTAAGAGCGCGCCGGCTAGGAGGGATTGACGGGAACGAGATGACCGACAAATTGTAGATAAAATCCGGCATTGGATTGCCATTATTGGTCGCGAGTTGGCCGATCCGACCATTCTCCCAGAGAATGTATATAATATGGACGAGACAGGAGTTTTTTTTTCAGCATTCTCAACGCTATCAAAGTGTTTGTTGGCAAGGATAATGTAAGAAAATACCGAGGGGCCACGGTGAAACGTACGCTGGTTACGGCGGTTGAATGCAGTTCGGCTGACGGTCGATTCTTGCTTTGCATTATCTGGCCGGCGCAATCCATTGTAGTTCCCGGATCATTCACGCTAGCCCCGGATGGCAATTTTCTGCTCCGAGACAGATTATACAAATACAGAAATTAGTTTGTACTGGACGAAATATATATGTTCGATCCACGGACTCTAGACCGAGCGGGCGGTCGGCCACAACTGTTGATCTGTAATGGTTTCGGTACCCATGAGTCTCTGGAGGTCTTGAAATTCTGTTTTGCTAACCACATCATTCTCTGTTGTTTTTCTTTTTATATGTTGGGTAAACTGCAGCCGTGCAATGTGGATGTTTTCAGTTTTCTGAAAACGGCATACCGGGCACAAATTGAGCATACATGTCGGGCTGGAGTGAATAACATCGGCAAGCCACAATTTATTTATCTTTAAGATCGCATCTGCGCAGAAGCATTTACGCCTTGCAATATACAATCTGTCCGGTCTAGAAGCGGCCTCTTTCCATTCGACCCGTCTCGTGTCCTCCGAGATATTCAAATGTCCCGGCCAGAGGTTACTTTCCCTGTAGGCCACAACCCGACCATGTCCTTCAATCTCTCACACTCCAAACACCTCTGATCAATTCGCCTTGCTTCGCAAAGAGATGGAGCAAGACACTTATAATCTTGACAGTGAGTGCAAACATCGTCTTCAAACATTAACTAAAGGGGTTTGAGATGAGCGCTGTTCGCTATATCTAAACAAAAAACATGCTCGTTTGTCCAGAAAGCTTGGCGACTCGAGCAAGCGTACGGAAGCCATGCAAGTAAAAAAGTCCACACTTTCATTTGAAAAATTTTCCGTTTTGCTATTTTGGCCACTGATTATAACGAACAATCATGAAATTAACAAAATTACTTCAAGGAGCGATTGGCAGCGAGCTGGAAAATCACGACCGAAGTGCTGTAGCGTTTAAAAAAGAAAGTGGGCCAGAGGAGCCAATGTGCGATTGGTTACTCGCTACTCATGGCTCCACCTTGGAGGAGTGCCAGACTACTCGGTCTTCCTTGGCTGATCCCATAGGAATTTCCAAGGTCAAATGCTCTAACTTGATTCTGACTCCGCTAGCTCGGATGGCTGCCAAGAAAGCTCTTTCCATTACTTGGCGCCGTCTCGGTCCTATAACGCCAAGGCCGTGAAATTCCTCGTCCGAATAAGGTCTCCTAGTTTCGTATTGCGCCATAGCACGTGCCTCCGGACCCTATCTTTGATTGGTTGTTTCGACTGTGATGGCGGACCTTACCTAAACGTCTTGGCATCAATCCATCTCATACATTGATTCCCTCATCCAAGTACTCAACCTCGAAAGCACGACGACCGAAGGTTTATAGGAGCACTATTCCGTTTGAAAATCTTATTCTTCTTATCGACATTACTATTTGTCCTTGAGCGAACTACCTGTGCAGCTTTTAAGGAGCAGTATGCCACTCGTCCCCTTTTTCCAAGGCCTCTCTTCACTTGCCCTGCTGAATCACAAATGGGGAAGCCGGAGGTCAAGAGAACACGAGGGATCGGAAAAATCTCTGCCGAGCCGTTTATTGGACGTCTTTCTGCGTACATGGGATCTTGGATTTACAGCCTTCGGAGGACCACCAGTGCACTTCCAGATTCTACACAGCAGATTCGTGGAGGGAAAGGGCGATAAGGAGCAATGGGTCGATGAGCAGACTGTATGGTTTTCCTTTTCCACCAAATTGGCGCGTCCGGATGTCATACGGTATCCTAACAAAATCTATAGTATCAGGAACTCTTTGCTATCTGTCAAGGTCTTCCGGGTCCCGGTAGTACGAAGATGGTTTTCTGCCTAGCCCTCTTACATGCAGGACTCATTCCAGCCATGCTTGTGTTTTTGCTTTGGAGGTGATACACACCCTGATACTGCCAAGCTATCCGATGATTTAACTAACGGTGTTAGTATTCCCGGCGCAATTGGTATGTATGCGCTATCCCTTGGGGTCCAAAACATGAGTGAAACTCTTCCCGAACCTGCCTACTCCTTACTTTCTGGCCTCAATGCCTCTACAGTAGGTGTTGTTGCACTTGCGGCCGTACATTTGTCCGAAAAGGCCATTCGCGATAAATTATCCCGTATCCTGGTGATCTTTGGCGCTTGTGCTGGTCTCTGTTACAATGCGCTCTGGTACTTTCCCGTGCTCATGATTATCGGTGGGTTCCTGACGAGCATCTGGGACGGATGGTTGAATCAACAATTTTTGAGAGCCAGACTCGCATGGGAGAACAGACATCGTCGTCCTCAACAACCGGATGAGGCAAATGATGACGCCATAGTTATGGGCGATACACCCCTGGAAGGGAATAGAGTGGAAAGGAGTGGGACGATGCGATCGCGAGGGACGGATCCTAGAGTCGAAGGACCACCACGGAGCGCAGTTGATACTACAAGCCCAACGCCTTCCGTTGAAGCCAATGTACAGCAGCACATAATTCGGATCCGGGTCGGACTTTTGATTATGTTTCTCTTTTTCGGTGCGCACCCCGTCCTAACAAGATTTCTGAGCATCAACACTAATATAATTAGCTTCCTTTATTTCAATTCTTGTTGCCAGAGGACAGGTCACCACACCTCCACTTGTTCTCGACCTCTTCGCCAATATGTACCTTGCTGGGACTGTTATCTTTGGTGGAGGTCCTGTTGTTATTCCACTCTTACGCTCCTATGTCGTCGATCCCGGATGGGTTTCTGGTAGGGATTTCCTGATCGGCCTTGCCATTATCCAAGCCTTCCCTGGTCCTAACTTCAACTTCGCTGTCTTCTTGGGGGCACTAGCTCTACAGCGCTCGCAATTCCCGACCGCCTTCGGTGCGTTCCTCGGCGGCCTAGGAATCTTCCTTCCGGGAATCACGCTGGCCGTTGCAATCCAAAGCTTCTGGCGCGCGCTGCGGAAGAAGAAGTATGTTGTTGACTTCCTCAGGGGGGTGAATGCCACTGCAGTTGGGCTAGTATTCACAGCTGTATACCGGTTGTGGGAGATTGGATACCTGACCTCTGAAAGAAGCGACGGACAGAGTCTAGGTAAGGAACCATGGTGGGTTGTTGTTGCAGCGGTAACATTTTCAGGGAGTGCATGGTTCAATGTGCCCCCGGCCGCCGCAATTCTAATGGGAGCTATCCTAGGATTATGCTGGTATGGAGCGGTAGGGCGATAGCATATTCTGGCAGATGTTATTAAGCCTATGTGTGATGACAAGCAACGGGGCAGTTTGTAAAACTACTGTTTCCTTTTATATACTAATAATACCGTTCACGAGTCAAATCGACTTTGCGCCTGGCCGGGTAGACATCACGGCGCTTAGGAGGCTTCAACGTCACTATATCGTACTTTCGGCACTAGCAAACCCTTCATCATTGCAAGTCCATGACCTCAAACCGCTGTGATTTTAAACTGTCGATTAATTCAATTCATCATCAGTTAACGCAGAAGATAAGATTGCTTCGGGAGGTACCGAGATATTAGAAAACCTGCGCATCATTTGGAGTGGAGGGTGAAGAATAGCCAACGATATTAACCTTGGCAGAACAAACAATGTCAGAGCAGAGAGGCGTTTTGCCAATCCTACGCCTTGCGACTGCACGTACAAAGTATAATTGTTCTACTATCACTAATAAAATATCGCAAATCCATCGAATCATAGGTTGTGTTACAATGCTTGGCGTAAATTTTCCAACACGGAACGTTGTAGAAATCTAGCGCAATATTAATCAAAAACTTACTCGCGCTAGTAATCAAAGGGACGTCCGGTTATCCAGCGCACCACTAGTAGCCATTACTGTCAAATATTGTAAGGATTGTATCCAAGGGCTTCTAGCCCCGCTGATATGATTCCTCCCTTCCTTTGATTTGACTAAGGATGTAGAATAAATAAGATATTTAACACGAGATACGCATTAAAAGATGGGCGGGAAGCCAGCTCAGTTGGTGAGATCATTTAGCCAAACCCTCTATCTTCTCTTCTCCTCTCTTCTCAATGTCAGCTTGAAAATCCTAATATTCTCATTGTTCCGTTGAGTTGATTCCATAAGGCGTGCACTATTCCCGAGCGAGTCTTTTTCCCTGGCCATGTTTTTCTCAATGTCTGACCTGGGAGAGCATGTGTTAGGGCTGTTCTGATTCTGCTCTCGCAGAGGCTAAAGCTGGACTTCTCTTGGCTTGGCGACGGAAAAAGATTCGCTTGGCCCATTTCCAGGATTCCACGCCGATGAAGAACAGTACTACTTCGACCGCCACAATGCCCCATTCCCACGTTATAGGCTTGTGCTTGAACACGACATCGTTTAGCACGGGTATATAGAGAATAGGAAACATAGTGATCCATCCAGCCATGATGGACCAGAAAAGAAACTTGTTCCTCCAAACATCATACATCCACTGAGTGAAGTATTTCTTGGATTTTGGTTGCATACGGAAGAACGATCGGCGCATGTTGACCATCTCCCAGGCTAGGAACAATGCAAACCATGTCAAACACACAAATGTGGTGGCTCGTGCTCGGAAGACCAGTTCGCAGTCTGTGATCTCATCCGACCACTCTTTGTTGCAGCCACGGGCGAGATTGCCGTCGCCAAATCCCCACATTCGTACAGAGAATGCTGCCAAGCAAAGCGCTGCAGTCCAGACGCCATAAACCAGAATATCAATCACTACCTCCCATGTAAAGATGCCCTGCTTACTCTGAGGAGGCCGGTCCATAATATCAGGCGCAGCTATCTCCATACCGAGGCCCATATCTGGCATACCTGATGTAATCATAATAACCCAGAGGATTTCAACTGGCGAAAGAGGGAAGACAGATTGATTGTCAGCGTCTTTAAAAGCCAACCCAATGAGTAAAGTACAGGCCTGGGCGATGTTTTCCGATAATAAGTGAAGCACAAATTTCTGAATATTGTCGAAGATACGACGACCCTCTTCGACAGCATTCAAAATCGAAGCAAAGTTATCATCTGTTAAGATAATATCGGAGGCGTCTTTGGCTACATCCGAGCCAGCCTGTCCCATGGCAATACCCACATCAGCATGCTTAAGAGAAGGAGAGTCATTCACACCATCTCCAGTCATTGCCGCAAATCGACGACGGCGATGAAGGGCGTCGATCATGCGCACTTTTGTTTGAGGGGCACAGCGTGCAATGACCAATGGAAGAGTAGGAAGGGCGTCTATTTGCTCATTGGTGAGCTTGTCAAATTGACTCGCAGTCATGACCATAGCATCCTCGACATCAGCTGCTACGGCGCTGAAATCAGCTGGAAGGATTCCGACCTGCTGTGCAATCGCTTTGGCAGTTCCAGGGTGATCCCCTGTAACCATATGGACAACTATACCAGCTCGGTAGCAAGCCTGGATAGAGTCGGCTGTCTCGGGTCGAGGAGGATCATACAACCCAATCAGACCTAGGAAGCACAGATCCTTTTCCACACTCTCACGTTCCAGATCTGAATCTTCAAGCAATTGCGCCTGACCATTGTATGGTCTATGAGCAAGAGCCAGTACCCGGAGTCCCAGTTTTGCCAAGTCCTCCATGTTCTGAAAGATCTTTTCGCGGTGGCCATCGGTCATTGGCACGGGTGTAGACGAATCTTGGTCCCATTTCACAGAGATGCATGAATCAACAATACGCTCAACAGCACCCTTGGTAAAGACCATTGTGCAGTCATCTTGTACGGAAGCCTTGTTGAAGATCACAGACATCTTCTTCACTGTGGAATCGAACGGAAATTCAGCCTTTTGGTGCCAAACTGCCTTCTGGCCCTTTGTCAAGCGGTCGCGGTTCCAATTGAACCTCGATGCAAATACTTGGATGGCAATTTCTGTAGGTTCACCACGCGCGCTCCACTCGCCTTCTTCAGACTTGTACACATGAGCAAGGTTAGCCATAGCTGCGACGTTCAGGAAGTCCTCAAGTTGCTGGTTCTCTGACACTGGGTCCTCTGCATTCTCCGCAGCGGGACCTTCTTTTTGGTCGTCAAACTCTGAAGGAGATAAAGGAGTAAAGGTAACATCTCCAATAGTAGGATTGAATGGCTCGTTGGATGTCCCAACTGAGTATGTCCCTCGAGATGGAATCCATGCTTTTTTGACCACCATTTTGCCCTGTGTTAGTGTGCCGGTCTTATCGGAGCAGATATCGGTAACGGCACCAAGTGCTTCCAACGAGTCTAACTTGCGAACAATTACATTTCGCTGGACCATACGCTTAGTACCCACAGCCATAGTGATCGTTAGCACGACCACGAGACACGCCGGAATCATACTGATACCAGTGGCAACAGCATACATGATGACTTCGGTGTTGCTGCTGAACAAATTTGCGGCCATACATACAATGGCAAAAAGAACAGCAACTCCAAAAAGCAAGCACGCAAGTTTTGACAGTTTCCGTTGTAAGGGAGTCCCGACATTAACACCAAGAAATCGACCCAGGGCATCAGTCCCGGTCAGTGTCCAAGCCTGGAAATACCACCGTTTCTTAGTCTCGCCGTTGTGATCACGCTTGACGGGGCGGCGCTTGCTATCGCTAGCCCGCAACGCGAGGGCAATAGAACCAATCTCCGTGAACATGCCTGTACTGACGACAACACCTCGAGCACGGCCACGAGTGACCGTGCTCGAGCTATAAGCGATGTTAAGACGGTCTCCAGGGCCAGTATCTTCTTTGAATGTTATATCACATTCTTTTTGTACCGGAAGAGACTCGCCGGTCAGAAGTGCTTCGTCGGTGTCAAAATTAACTGCCTCAACCAAGCTAGTATGGTTAGAAAATGATCAGCTATTTAAGCAACCTATGAAAGGGAAATGGTAACAACAAACTAACCGAATATCCGCTGGGACAGTATCTCCAGTCCTCAGTTCGACCAAGTCACCTGGCACGATCTGATGTGACGGAACCGAGAACGTGTGTCCACCTCTCGAGACAGTGCCTGTAGGCGACGACAGTGAATGTAACGACTCCATCGTCTTCTCTGCAGCGTACTCCTGAAAGAACCCGACAACGATGTTCAATACAATGACAGCACAGATCACTCCGCCCTCAATCCATGACTGAATTCCAAAACTGACAGCCATGGCCAGAATTAATACCTGGAAACAACTGGATCAGACGTCGAAATGTTTCGACCAATTTATATTCACTGAGAGGATAGACAATGGACCTCTTACTAGCATCATTGCGTTAGCCACCTGGCGAACAAGGATTTTAACCACCGACACTCCTTCGCCTTCGTCCAATTTATTTGGACCATATTGCTCGAGCCGACGGGTAGCTTCGTCAGGAGAGAGTCCCTCATCCAGTTCAGTGCTGAGTTCCTTGATGACAGCCTCATAAGTCAGTGAGTGAGCTGCCTGGCTCAACGGACTACCACCGGACCTGTGGTCGTGAGTAAGGTCGTGTTTTTTTGGCATTGGAGACTGTTAGAAGAGCAAGTAGCTGTCGTTGGGATATAATTCAGATCTGTATGTTCGTCCGTCTTTGGCAGAGAGATCACTGGTGACACGATTGACTGAATATATGTTTTTGCGTGGAGAAAAAGCTCATTCGGATTTGAAGCTAGCAATAAATCTTTCTCGTGCCAAAGAGTCGGTGTGGATACTTCAGATTTTAGTCTGGGCGCACGCATCGTCATCACCACATTCGTCGCCACTCGCATGAGGCTATCTTTCGAGAATGGGAATGTTGGGGCTTGGCGCTGGACTTGAACCCGAAATCGGACATTTCTCAGAGCCACACAGCAATAATCAGCCAATGAAAACGCATATCTACTGAATTAACTCTGGGTTTCTGAGGAACATCAAGTCGAATAATAGATAAGGCTGCCAATAATGCTCCATGTGCCAAGACTGGGTCTGTTCCATAGTTGCTTTCATCTCCGCGATCGCAATCGACAGGGGCTGCATGGTCAGTTCTCATCTAGGCAGGACTTTAGGCTTAGTTTTCTCAGGTAGCAGAAGAATACTGGGGAGGATGAGTTTTTGCAGGCGATGATCGAACCGCATTCAACAGGTGTTTCAACAATACCACCATTTTCATCAGTTTGTACCCATGACGAAGGTCAAAGTGAGTTTGGAGGCGTAATGTCCGCTTTGGGTCAGCCATTCTCCTGGTCGAAAAACCCCCGTCTGCCAAGCCTATACCCTGCACTTTTAGACGCCAAGAGCTTGGACGGGAGTTGCCAAGACCTGGTGTGGGGTTCGTGTCGAATTCTGGAGTTTTGGACGCTATGAATGCTTACGTGACTGCATCTCCGCTCCCGCAAGCAGCGAACTAATTTGCATGCTATTGAAGTATCAAAACATAACGAATAGCCGAGGAACACCAGCATTTCAATCAAGTCACTACTACACATCATCCTGCGTTACCTAGGTGGCTCTTGTTTTGGAGAACCAGATATTATGGCGGGACGCCTTTGGAATGAACGGCTCGCAAAGCGATACCTGCAGACACGGGTGCCGGTGCTTCGGGTTATGGCCCAAAGGACGACCATGCTCTCCACCTGAGCATATACTTAATTCCTCGGCAAAGGATTACCACGGATATAGAATCAACGAACGGCTCGACGTTTTATTCATTTTATTGCTCGCTAAAACCCGAAATTAAATATCCACTGCTTGATGAGAAGGCTCCGCGCGACAGCCCACTTGCCCAGCAGGAGGACTGGTGCATATTTTAATTCATCCACAAAAAGCCTAGTGCAGCGCGTGACGATGGCCCATGGCTAGTCGGAGCTATGTTTGGTATCGAACAGTCTGGTCTCCAATAAACTGGATGAAGGTGAAGGCGTATTCGTGGTCAGAAGCTATATTGAGTGGCTTACACGATGATGAGATAATGCTATGGTAGAGGGTTAAAAGTATATCGTAGGTGGCAACGATGTAGCTGGGCCTCGGATACGTTGCCAACGCTTGGCGCGAAGCAAGTATCGCATAAGCTATGACGCGAGTAACTCGGGCACGTAGTACGAATCAAAATGATAAATGAGCTCCTCGACTATCATATTTTAAAGTAACTTTATTGGACATTTATTCGCGACTGGAATAGCCCGACCAATATTCTAACCCCCATCCCGGTGACATGAAATGCCCTACGTGATGAAACACCCGCGAGGTACCTGACAAGTCAAACAAGTTCATCCCCTAACAACCAGTCAATAGTTATCTGTGGATAGAGGATACCTCAATTAGATGGCTGCTGGTATCACTGCTCTTGAAAAACAAAGAAATTACTATGTCGCAGTGCTGAAGTACAAGATGTAATATACTACCATGAAAGCTGCCGTTGACAACTGGGACGCCAAGATCACCCACCAAGACGTCAGAGATGGGTATGAAGGACGATAATAAGTGAATAAGCCTTTTCGTTTGTGATCATCATTCTTCCAGGCCCTTAAAATGATGTGAGTTACGAAAATGTTAAGATGATCAAAGTTCTTGGCAGCGGAGAGGTACAAAGCTTACATATTTACGAAGTCGAATACATAGGAAAATAACGATGGTGTAAAGCTGTGTATAAAATATACAGTGGCACCGCAAAAGTCTGCGACCACCCTAATCTCCGCCTAGGGCTCCGCCTTCCCAAAATGGCAAAGTTGACCTCCGAACGCGTTGTAAAACGCGCTTATATGCGTGAGGTCATTTGGCATTTTACACAACAACAATACGATATGCCACCTCGTGTGAGAGTCCTGCCAGCAAGGCCAGTGCCTAAAGGCCCTGTACTACCTTTCAGGCCTGTAGGATCTACTACTACAGCCACAGTATCTGCAGTTCGCCGCCGAAACTGTGAATTAGATCCACATTTGCGTACTCAAATCACTACCCTGAAAGAGAGTGCTGGCTGGTCTTACGGGCAAATCCATGCAAAATTTCCTGATTTACCACTTTCTACAATCAAAACAACATGTTTGAGATCTCGGATTCGCGATAAAGAAATATCTATGAAGCGGTCTGGCCGTCCAAAAGTTCTAAATGAAGAAGATATCCAAAAGATCAGTGACAGAATCCATGCCAATCCGCGTGTTGGATATAATGATTTACTTGCAGAGGTTTCTTATAAATGCAAAAAGGATTCTATTGCTAGACTTCTCTCTGTCGAAAATATGAAAAAATGGCGGGTTATGGGACGGCCCTATCTCAAATCTGAACATGCAGCTGAACGTTTAGCATGGGCTTTGAAGTATCAATATTATACCAAAGAGGATTTTGATCGAGTTTACTGGTCTGATGAATGTACGATTGAACGAGGTATCGGTCTTCGCCCAGAGTATACTTTTATTCGACCTCAAGATCAAGCAATTCAGGGAGAGGTTATGCCAAAACCATATCGTGGATACCAAATCAAACAGATGTTTTGGGCTTCATTTTCCGGTGCTCCCCGACGAAGTCCTTTGATTCCACTTTATGGAAATCCGGAATCGCCTAAAGGAGGTATAGATGCCAATATTCTTCTGGAGTTATATCAGAGAATTCTACCAACTTTGTTAATTGAAGAAACCTCCATTTTTCAACAGGATAATGCTCCAATCCATACTGCGAGGATTATTAAAAGCTATCTGGCCGAGCTGGGACGTGAATTGATGATTTGGCCACCTTATTCACCAGATTTAAATCCAATTGAGAATTTATGGATGTTGTTAAAACAACATATTTACAAACTCAGGCCTGATTTACTTCATATGGCAAATAACAACACTACACTTGAAATTATGATTGCTACAGCTCAAACAGCCTGGGAACAACTTGATCTAAGTATAATGGAAAATGTATCTGAAAGTATGCCACACCGGGTAAAGGCTATCATTGATTCAAATGGCTGGTATACAAAATATTAGATAGTTTATGGATAGTTGTTAGCAATTCAGGGTTTTTGGCCGGCAGAATATTATGTAAAAAAGTGGAGAAGTGGTCTCAGACTTTTGCGGTGCCACTGTACTACGGCCGCTTAATATAGTAACTGCCCCACAACCCGTCTGTAATTGTTACGGGCGAACTGCTGCACGCAGACTGTCGATCAGGTGACAACCACAGCCGTCCGCGAGGAATGATTGTGCGTGGCAAGACAAGATCTGCCTGAGATAATCGGAGCACTTAATCCCTCGTTTCCTGGTATCTTGTATCTTCTTTGCTAGCTATGCTTAGCGTCATTGAATAAAAAGGACAAATTGCCTCTACACACAGTCTGAGAGACCTTCGACTACTCTAATTTTATGCTGCAAGTGATCATGCTGCTGATTCCAGTATTGTAACGCTTTCGGTTGTGCCTCACCTTCGTCGCAAATCACGTATCGCAGTGCGCCTTGCGAGATGAAAGCGCCACCAGAGTTATAAATATTTACGACATTGAACAACCTGGTGTGTATCTTGGCTATAAACATTATGGCTGTGAGCACAAACCAATGCCTTCTCCATTAATTTCAGTCTTTAGACTACTGTCGATATCATATAACACGTCGCGCAGTGCTTGGCATCGACATTGGACGCTGTAATTCGTACTAACCGTAAATTAAAGAGTGAAAGTGGTGGCACCAGTTTCGGGACGCACTGTAGCAGACACGGTACCTCCCAACGCCACTTTTCCTTCACCGAGAAGCTGCAACTTCCTCTTTGTACACTATTTCCGGAAGTCGGTCTCATCCCCGGCATTCTCTCTTTGTATCTGGGACCCTAGTGCCAAAAAATGCTAAACTACCTTTGGAAGAGGCTTGTTGAGCCTCATTTGTTTTGAAAGGGTTTTGAAGATGTACAGTAAATTACCGGACTATCATAATAGCGGGGAGCTTGTTTATTAACTGTAAGGCGAGAAGCTGCATTCTTAATGCCCCATGTCTATTTTCCTAATTCTTATCTGGGTTTTTGGTTGGTATTTTCATTGGCGGCAATGAACCATGGCTCCCAATCTAGCCAAATCTATTTTCCATTACTAGGGTCGGGTGCTGTCCTGCGTGTCCTTAAGTTATCCAATAATCTTTGTTTACAAAGTCAAGAAATGTACTCGACGGTATGTGCCTCCATTTTGCTTGCTTCCTTTTCACCACATGAAGTCACTATACTCTGTTAACGCAGATTGCTCTTGTCGGAAGAGCCCACGGACAGCATCCCAGCCCCTTTCAAGCCGCACGATCGAGAGATTTGCACTTCTAGTGAATTCAATCTCTTCAGGTGTCCACTCAGGGCAATCGATAATTGACTCTGTTGCCTTGACTCTGTTGGTAATATGAGATGACGCTATTGGGGATTCGGTCGATAGAATACCGCAGATTTCTAAACTGCGTTGAGGAGGTACAGTCAACCGACCTCTTTTGAAAACCATCCGAGTCACAGCAGAAGCAAAGACATTTTTATGTCGTTCATCCTCCGGTGGTGCTAATTTTTCCATATTCTTGCTATTGATCGAACCGTCTCCGTGCATGACGTAGCGTATAGGCAAGTGTTTGCTACTAGCGACAAAATGGGAGACCATGTAAATCCACTTATCATCCCAGCTCGCAACTTTGGTCCAGATTTCGTACGGTTGGTACGGCTTGATTTCTCGGTGAAAGATGCACGCAACAGCGCTGACGATTAAGTTGCAATGTATTGAATTTCTGTAATTCAGGAGGATAGGCGCAAACAGCAACCCACTAAGGTTTGCTCTCGATACATCGAGATCCGTGATATAGGTCGAGTTTGACTTATGAAGGTTGAAATCACATTCAGTCGCTGGAGATCGTGACTTAAGCACTGCTGGGAGAAAGACATGGTGTTGCTTAAGCGCACAGCTTGATCTTCTGCGAGAGAGGTAACCCATTGCAAGAGCACCAAAAAATCGAAACTGAAAAGTCAGTAGCATTTTCTGGGAGGGAGGGAACACAATTCGAAACTTACATGCCACATGAAATGTAGATTCTTGAGACTCAACCCTAATATTACACCGAGGCCCCATAGCCAGAGACCCATCGCAAAAGTCAGACGGTTTGACTGGTGTTTATGGATCGAAATGATATGTAGGTTGCTATAGCTGCAGAAATTCTTGACAAAGTCAAATATTTACCCGTCCTGTCGTTCTAGGAAATATCCGCAAGCTCGGTTTTGCTCGAAAGCGATGTTTGTTCATGCCGAGGTGGGGAAAGAGGCTATTTTCCGCGGCATTCAAGGTACCCACTCAGTAGCCGCGGGAACTCCAGCCGAAGTAGATTGCTGAACAGACAACTTAAAAGGATCAATAACAGCCATGAATTAAGATCCCATAACGGCATCTTCCAAAGTCTTCTCGTTCTCAATTATCAATCAGAGCAACTATACTGAGCCATGGCCGAAGAAGATCTTGTTCGCCTTGAAATCAGCGGCATTTTTGCGGTTATCACGCTAAACAACCCAACAAAATTCAATGCCTTGACGCAGAATCTGTATTACCGCCTTGCAAACTTGCTTCGAAAGGCAGAAGAAAATCCGGATGTCTACGTTACTGTCTTGATTGGCGAAGGCCACTTTTTCTCTGCGTAAGTTTTCTTTCCCATGGTTCGAAATGTGGCAGTAAAAGTTGGAAAGAGATGCTGATGCAGATCCAAGCGGTGCTGATCTTAAAGGAAAACCCCCATCTATGGAGGAGATTTTATCTCGCCCTTATTGGCTTCCCAAGTTGGTCAACAACAATATTGACGTGGCGAGAGCGTTCTACAGCCATTCGAAGATTCTTGTCACTGCGCTGAACGGCCCTGTTATTGGACTTTCTGCAGCCTTGATATCCCACTCAGATTTTATCTACGCGGTATCCGGCGCTTATCTGATGACTCCTTTCACGTCTCTCGGCCTCATTGCCGAGGGCGGCTCCAGCGTCGCGTTTATGCAGCGAATGGGTCAGGGTAAAGCAAACGAGGCACTCCTTCTTGGCAGGAAAATGCCTGTCAGTGAGTTGGCACAGGTGGGTTTTGTGAACAAGGTCTTCGAGGGCAAAGGCAACTTTCGTGAACAGGTGATGGACTACCTGCAGCAGACATTTGGCGATCATCTAGTAAAGTCGAGCCTTCTGGGGACCAAGGCTCTCATGCGTCGTCGCTTGGTTAGGGAGCAGGACGAGCAGGCACCGCTCGAAATGTTTGGTGGCCTGGACCGTTTCAGCCAGGGTATCCCACAGGCCAAGATGAGCGAGGCTCTGTCCAAGAACAAGACATCCCGACTTTGAATTTGTTGAGTATTGTGACCAACGCGTGATAGTAATATAAGATCTTGCAAAACAGTGCTTAGATTGCAGACCACCGTTTGCACTGCGTCTTGCATGTAGCTTCGAGCTGTGTTCTTCACTTCTCCTTAGACTCTCGACCTCTCTGTGCAAGCTTTAGAATCTATCTTCTGTTTTCTGGCTGTAAATTCTCCTGAAGTACCACTGTCCATAGCTATAGCTGTAGAAGGCCACAATCAGATTAAGCTACTGTACAATGAAATGGCTACCGAGGCTTTTTTCTCTCGTTTATGAGAATGTGGCAACTTAAACGCGATACCTAATACTGCCCCCACGGGCGTAACTTAGTTCGTGATACTGTCAGGCCAACGGTAATTTTTGACCTTTCGTCAGTCTCAATTTCACTCACAGCGTTGGCGGCCTATCTGCTTATATTTAAAGTGATGGCGCCACTAAAATCGAGAATTGATACCTCATGAAGCGATATTCTGTTCGCTTTCATTAGGTCGAATGGACAACGAAGTCCTTGGCTTCTATCCTAGGAATAATGTAGGTGTGTTCAAGCCCTGTGTCTATAGGTCTTAGCGAGGTGCTACAGCTTTAATTATTTTGCCTGGATAAATTTGGTGTATATGTAGTCGGGCGTAAAAATATTCCCACCAAACTGTAGCTTTCTCCGCAGACGTCTCGGCGTAAACGATAAGCTCGAACGGCCAGCTCAGCAGGGATTTTTACTAGGTGCCAGCAATTTTTGTCAGAAAGAACGCTAAGTTCACACTATCTGAAGGCCAAGGCTGCTAGCGATACGCCCTAGGCCCATCGTACCTTGGCTGCATCTTTTATGTCATTATATTGTTCAATTTAAGTCTACCTGTCATGAAGCTATTGTTAGGGAGACTCAGACAAAATAGAGTTCAACGCTTTAGATAAATCCATTCACGCTCTTATTTCAATTCACTTTTGAAAAATCCAGTATTCCAAAATTCCTCGCTCTCATGAGCTAGTCAATATGTGTAAAATGCCAAAAAAAGGTGATGAAATTCAACGGCGATGAGAGAGACTGAAGCGTTCAATTAGCGTTTTAAACTTGGCAACCTTCATGATTCGGCAGGAGGCTGAATGAATGAGTGCCTGGGACAGTAACGCGTGAACGGGCGGCATTGAAAGCGGTCTGAAAGAGGTCAATAGTCTGGTGCTGCGTCGGCGACTATTAGTCGCCTCAGGCCTCGACGGTAGTCGTAGCTAAGGTCAGCATGACCGACTAACTACCGCCAACGGGACAACCTTACTGGGCCACTGGAGGTTTGCCCGTTGCCGAGGCCGAGGCCCAGCATGTGTACCGTACCTAACGCAAAGTACTTCTTACCCGCGGCAAACCTTTCCTTGGTGCTGGATATGCTGTACTGACTTTATTTGCAAAGGCCGACTAATCACTCCCAAGATGCCCAATTCTTCAGTGGAGAGCACGCGGCATACTGGCAGAACGCGACGGCACAGAAAACGAGCAACCGTAGCTTGCGAGTCATGCCACGCCCGTAAAGTTAGGTGCAGTCTCCCACAAACTGGCCAGCCCTGCGCCAACTGCTCCTTGGATGATGTCTCATGTGTGCCGCGGGAGAGCAAAAGATTGAAGTAAGCGACATGTCAACCTCAGGCCGAAGAACTCCTCGGCAGACACGCTAACGAGCTGCCGTGGCAGACTTGGAATAAAATCGTCGTCTTACCATCTTAGCGCGGTCCCTTTGATGTCGAGTGGCAATCTCGCGGTGCGGAGTACTCTGCTGGAAGATCGCAGCTTTTCACCAGGTCCCGAGCGTGTTGTTGCGTCGGAGGATCTATCTGTGCGGAGCACAAGGAGCCCCACAGATCCGTCGGTAGAAAATACTGCAGATGGCACCGAAACACCTTACCACCCGTTCAACGAGCATTTCAGCCATCATAATGGAGGTAGTACGGACACGTCACAAGCTGATGGAGACGTGGCAGATAAGTGCTATTCCCCCATATATGGTGAGGATCAGATTTTCAACTGGGATTGGGGAATCCTTGCGCCAGTGACGGTCCGCTATGATGCTGATTCGATCATGTAGGCGACCCTCGAGGCGTTGGTCTAATAGTCGACATCTGCGAACCAGAGCCAAGGGAGAAGAGCGGTCACTTCCTAGTTCCACGAATTAACCCAACACATATAGACCAGGGAACGATCGATTACCTGCGTTATAAGGGCGTCTTCGACTTGCCTACTCCTACTGTCTGCGAAATGATAATACGAATGTACTTCCACTATGTCCATCCTTTTTTCCCGGTTATCGATGCTCGCTCGTTCCTCGATACTTTTGAGAACGCACGCAACGATCTGAGCCTGCATCTCTTATGGAGTATGTTTCTAGCTGCCGCAAATGTATGGGTCTCGTTCATTCCCTCAGTTCCCTCGTTGGCATCCTAAAATGAGATATAGTTCGCAGATGACAGCACCTTAAGAGCTGGTAACTTTTCCTCTCGAAAAGCGATGAAGCGTACGATGTATATGCGAGCTAAGGTTTTGGCCCTATAAGACGCCTTTGGACAAATGGGACTAGCTAACAAAAGCAATCTAGGCTCTTTATGACACAGAGTATGAAAATAGGAGGATTACTCTCATTCAGGCAGTACTTCTGATGGGCTTCTGGTATTCGGACACTGAAGACAGGACCGGGCCTTGGCATTGGAACGGTGTTGCCATCGGCTTGTGCCAAACGATAGGGCTACATCGGCAGCCATACAGCAATCGAAAACACAGTAAGGCCATATCCATGAGCGACATCAGACTATGGCGGCAGATCTGGTGGAGCTGCTTTTACCGTGAAGCGTGGTTCTCTGCCGGCATGGGCAGGCCTATGCGCATTAATCTAGCTGACTGCAGTACGCCGATGCCAGACCGCAATGACTCTGGTAGCCTCCTTGCAGGGATTCCGGAGAGTGTTCGACAGAAGTACCTTCCTGAAAGCACTGGGGACTTAGGGCTACTGTGGACGGAGCTGTTGGCACTTACGGTCTCATTAGCGAACATTCTCTCATGGCAAAACCGAGTGGAGCGGACTCCACCCAGTAAGAGTCAAATACAGCACATAGACGATGACATCCGGCAATATCATTTTCGCAAAGACCACGCCATAACTCACCGACAGAGTCATGTTGTCTCCTTACACTCGTACCACCTTGAACTATATCTAGAGTAAGAAAATTCTCCTTTATTTGGCTAATTTTGATAGCCTGACACTCTATAGGTCCGTTATTCTGATGCTATACCGGCCGTTTATCTTTGATAAGCGGGAGATACCTTGGACTGATGTCTCCGTGGACGAATGGACATCCACTGCGGTGCGCAGGGCCAAAGACGCCGCGACCAACACAAACAAGATTCTCGGCAACATGATCAGTGCTGATATGATCAGCAGCGTTCAAGCAATGGTGTACGTGTCCCGTCAGAGACTCAAAAAACATCGAAATGCGGGATGCTAAATATTGCTAGTTGCATTGCATTAGTTCCAGCATTGCAAATCCATCTCCTTGACACCACCTCTGAAAAACAGCTGGTGCAACGAATGGGCCGCCACAATCTCGAATTCTGCATGATGGTTATTGCAGAGCTCAAAACCGTATATTTCGGCGCCGAAATACTTTCCAGAATGTTTAGCAAGGCACAACGCCAGATATACAATCAAACGCTTGCTCCTGCCACAGAACCTAGGGGGCATGCGCCCGACACCTCGCTTAGTTCCACGATCGGCTCTACCCCCGAAGTCTCAGTCGATGCGGGCCACGACGACGTGGAGTTATTTGATATCTTCTCAACGATGTTGAGCCCCTTTGCCCCTTTAACAACCGGTGGGTTATTCGACAGTGACGGGTAAGTCTACCCTCGATTCTGAATGCTTTTGTTTATCCGACTCTCTATGGCGTTTTCTTCAGACGAAATGTGGCTGCTGTTTCAAGTTACTAATTGTCCCTTCATATATGTGACAGGCTATTTGCCTTCGAGCCCGATATCCCGCTCGGGTAACTGATGTTTCCTGGTTCCGAATCTTTTGCAAATGCATAACTGCAAAGCTACGTGAAATCGAGCGCCTCCAGAGTACTGCGGCAGATATTAGGTCGCTAGAATTCATCAGGTGTCCTCTGTTGGTAAGGCTTTGGAAGCATCTAAATCTATGAAATTATATATTAGAATCTACATCTTATTGATCTTAGCTTTGTGATAATGTTAGCTTTATCCACCATACATCAAATTTTATTAGACACAAAGCGATGTACATATTATTGAGGGGAGTTGATTGTGTGTTGTGTTGGTTGTAATATGTAAGATACAAGCAGACTGAGAAGTCAAGTATATGAGTATTCACGTGATCCTAGCCTCATTATTATCCATGCAACCGGGGTATCTCAACAAAATTGGTGGTGAGCTGGTGAATCGTCATTAATCACCAGCATAAAGATCGCGTTTTTGCCAGTTACGCAGCCAGAGAGGATTTGAATACTGCGATCTGCGCATAGTTATTACATATTCTGTTATCATGAGATTAGAATTATGATTCTTAAAATCAATACTGTAGCCCTTAAACAATATTATGAACAAAAACGCCTGAGTAATTGAACATAGTCAGACAATGGGCGTTTCCACCGTTGAACACCAAGAGCATTTGAATATTCTGGGCTGAGCAGAAATAAACACTGTTGAGCATAATTGATGGCGCCGTCATGATGGAAAGTCATGATGGAAATGAACAATTTTTTTCACCATCAACCGCACTTGAACTACCGTACAGAGTGGGCAATTTCACCGTTTGGCAAATTTCACCAGGGTGCTTAATTCATGTTAAACAGTTGTTGCTGGTGAAACCCCGCATCCTACCTTATGCGACCCTTGGTCACGTGGAGTTCAGGGTCTCCGTGGTCCCCCCAAGGAACAGGAAGTTTTGATTTTACCTTGTATGCAGAATCACGTGAGTCGCTTTCCCACGTGGCGCTTATCCTGAAGAGGCTAGCTCTGTGATAGGCCAAGCACGGCTAGTTTGAATAACAGCGCCCAGTGGCTACGTGTTATATAATATCGACAATAGTACGAAGACTGAAATCAATGGAGAAGGTATTGGTTTGTGCTCACAACCAAAATGTTTACAGCCAAGATACACACCGGGTTGTTTCAATGGCCCTAACACTTACAGTATAAGTCGAGGGGCGCTTTCACCTCTCAATTGCAGTTCGTGAATATGAATATGACATGGAGATCAAAAAGGTCGGATTTTGCGATGAAGATATGAGGCACAACCGAAAGTGTTACAATACTAGAATCAGGAGCATGATCATCTCCAGCGTAATATTAGAGTAGTCGAAGATCTATCAGATTGCGTGCAGAGGCGATTTGTACTTTACTTCAATGACACTAGGCATAGCGAGCAGAGAAGATACAAGACACCAAGCAACGAGTTAAGTGCCCGATAATCTTATGCAGGTCTTGTCTTGCCACGCACAACCATTCCTCGCGGAGGATCGTGGTTGTCACCTGATCGACGGCCTGAGCCTCGCGAGGTAATCGTTCGTAATAATTACAGACGGCCTGTGGGGCAGCTACTAGATTAAGCGGCCGTAGTATATTTCATACACAGCTTTACACCATTGTTATTTTCCCGTGTATTCGACTTCCTAAATTTGCAATTTTTGTACCTTTCCGCTGCCAAGAACTTCGCTCAACCCAACATTGTCGTAACTCACTCCATTTCAATGGCCTGAAAAAACGACTAGCACAATCGAGAAGGCCCAATCACGCAGAACTCTTCTTAATATTCATCTCTGACATCTTGGTGGGTGATCTTGGCGTCCCAGTCGTCAACGGCAGACTTCATGGTAGTACATGATGTCCTGTATTTCAGCATTGGGACGTGATATTTTTCTTGGGTTTTCAAGAGCAGTGATACCAAAATCCATCTGATTGAGGTATTTCCAATTCACAGATAACCATTGACTTGTTGTTAGAGGATAAAAATGCTGGACTGTGTAGGTACCTCGCGGGTGTTTCATCACGTAGGGCATTTCATATCACCGGGATGGGGGTTATTATCTTGGCCCCCAGGATTCCACGACCAGCAACAGAGAGGATGAAGTAGTAATCAAATATTAAGCTTATGAGAACAGTAAAGTCCCGTACCCTTTTGTCCGTTTGCTGGCCGCTGCAAGAAATCTTGCCCTATATTCGATCGGGAGACCAATGTACTGCCTTCAATCTCTGATTGAAGCTACTTCTCTTTGCTCCAAGACACACTACTCCATATTAAGTGTTCTTCCGGAGTGCCTCTATAAATTGCGCGTGCATTTCGTAGTATTTTAAATTCAGTGGAATGGTTTTTCGCCAGCAAAAGGTCAGACTTGGCCCCTGCAGAGAACTGAGTCCACACGCATCAGAAAAGAGAGGGTCTGTCAAATGTCATAAGTTTTCATTCAGATTCTCCACAACTTGCACAGGGTATGGTCAAAATCCCTTTTATGTTATGGGGTTGCATGGATCGATTTACTAGGTATGTGTTGAACCCTTCACAGCGCAAGACACATTCAACTGCAAAATGTTCCAGACGGCCTTTGTGGGTGAAAAGATGTGAAATGGCTATTTTGAGAAGCTTCATATCATTGACTATGTCATCTGTCATGTACGTCAATGCAAGCACTACGTCTGGCTTTCGAGGTTGCTAATCCAGTTTTAGTTGTCATTCATGTATTAATGGTCGAAATGTGCACGTATCTACAGAACCACCTCTACTAGGTGATCCGGGAAGGGTGGAAGTACAAGGATCAGTTTTCAGCGATGAGCGGACGCTTTATGGCCATCTATCAACCGCAGATCCATCCTCATTAGTTCTAGACTTGCACAGGATAACCATTCCACCCGAGATATCGGTCACGGTACTCCAAATGAAGGACCATAGTTTGCTCGATGGTGTCCTAACTACACCGGCAATCGTTGAAAGCAAAGCCCTATCAGTTGCAAACTCTTTGTTGAGCTCACCCGAAGAACCCTCCTCAAAAGCATTATTTGGTGATCCTTTCAGCCAAGAAAAGACCAAAAGCGTTGGAAATGATCAGTCTCAATTCCAAAAATCACATTCAAATCTAAAGGCTGTCTCTACAGCGAAACAGACATCAGCTGCCAGCAACGAACCCATTATTACCGATCTACCGTTTCAATTTATTGGCGATGATATGAAACCTTTATACAAAACTGATGGTTCCCCTATAGCTCAGGCACCAGGTATCTCAAGCCACCAAAGCGTGTTCCATATTCCTCAGGTACCTGGAATGTCAATTTCAGGAGGTACAGACTCCCGGAATACACTTTCCACGCAGGGCCCCCTGAGTGGACTTTGGGCGTCACGAACTATGACTCAGGATCAAAAAACCTCGAATCCATTGTTATCAATCCTAACTGGCTCTCATGAGTCCCTTTATTCAGTTACCACGGTGACGTCTACCTCCATTGAATCTTCACCGAACCAGTTGAATGCAGGATTTACTTCACACAGCACGTCTTTTAAATCAGCCACGTTGTTCCCCAGCTTCAAGCAAGACCCATATAATGAGTCTAGTAATCATTCAGTTTCACGAACCACTGGCCCTTCAAATCCCGCTACGGCAGAGCCATCAAGCGGTAATGATCCAAGTTTCACTGGGAATGACGCAACCCATCGTCTCAAAAGACGGAACCTGGGCGTTGTCCTTGGGTGCGTAGCTGGCTCTGGTGTTATTGTTTGGGCGATATTCTTTCTACATAGGCCATGCTATGCATGGATGAGAAAATTCAAGGTTGGCGGACCCCCAGCTGTCGGGAACGCTGTAACTCCAAGAGATGATGCCGCCTCACTTGCGCACTTATCTGGGTATCAAGAAATTTCACGGTTTTCGATGGATTCTTAATAAACCTTTTCTCTCCTACTTCAATCTTGTTTGAAATTATCCATCCCAATATGATGGCAGGGGTTAATAAATTGCATATTGTAGGAATAAATTATGGGCTAATAAAACGAACGCTGCCTTCCAAATCCTAATTGGCTGTTCCTCGGGTGATACTTGTCAATACAAGACCTTAGGCTTGACGCGGAATGACGATGATGCTATTCGAGAGTATGCCTGGCACTGGCTTGATATTCCCTTTATTGTCCTTTTTTTGTTAATCATTGGATTCTATGGGGACTGGATACATGAGCCCCGAAAGATCGAATGCTCGTATACTCACAATTCATAGCCCGAGTACATCAAGCCAAAAGGGCACCTCTAGGTAGATATTTAACTCACATCTGAAGATCAAGGCTACAGTAAAAACCATTCATGTGAAGATTGATCAATTCTACATTCAAGTTCCACTGTCCCAACGTTTTGATTACTTGAACTCGTTCTAGGATGCTTGACGCTTTCGAAAATGGGGATAAACAGACTGGCAAGGCCAATTCGTGTGCATAAAATCCCAGGCCTCATCTATCGCCGGGCAAGCGATAGTTCCATTAGTTTACAGATTGGCTATGTCCCTTCCCTAGGCCCCAGTGTGAGAAATGCAGTGATGGAATCATTCTTTTACTTCTTGTTTTTCGCATGGTTGCGTCATGTATGACCCCGAGGTTAGCCTTCAAATCTCAGGAGCTGGCTTGAGGCTATAACAAGATACGAAGGGAAACAATTACTGTACGCCTTTCTGTCCCATAGAATCTATCGAAGGCGAATGCTTGCTGCTTTAGACTATAGGCCTAGGGAATTCAGGATGGACAGGCGGGCGGTTCTTAAATTGAATTCCAGAATCGTATCAATCGTCAAATAGTACTTTACTACGCCTGAACCATTTCCAGAGCCTTTGACGGCCAAGAACGCTATGCGCATCCTGGTTTATAGTCGCGAATCGCAGAACTATCCGGCGTATGATACTGAACAATGAATCCAAGTGGAGTAAGGAAACAGGGCTCAGTGATGTCTCATGGTCTTTACGGGGATACAGACATTGAACAAAAGAATATATTCTCTCGTCAGGTCTATGCAATGACCAGACCTCTGCCACTGACGCTTGGTGTCGGTATTATTATTTCCTCCAGCGGGAGCATTGGGGTTGTGTCATTATGGTGAGCAAGTTGCTGGACCAAGCTTTATCCGTAGACCTACGCCTATATTGTTGCAAGGGACACCGTCTTTGAGCAATATCGCTGTCTGTCCATCATCATAACAACAAACCGACAGGATATGCAGCGTCGGGGAAATCTTTGTAGTAAACTAAGGAAGATCTACATCAAAATACCATTGAAGCTGCAGTTTCCGACAAAATAATTTGACAATGGCAGTATATGTTATAATGATTTGAGATAAAGCACCAGCAGACGGCGACACTTCTAAGGCCAAAAGGTAATGAGAGCAGAAAGCCAATAAGGAATAGATGACATGAGATGTCGTACAACAACGGAATTGAAAGGGGCATCATACACGGGCTGGCCACATGGCAACAATAAAATGGCCCTCCGTATGATACGGATAACTATGTCATGCTCCAGGACCTCTGCAAACCTTCATTCATACAGAAATTGTTACGGGCCTGCAGCATCCCTGGGACAAGCGCTGGATCGCCAGGCTCGAAGGAGGCGAAGTAGACCCTGGTCTTTTCCGAGAGGGGCGATATTAGCGCAAAATCTGCAGGATCCCCCGCAACAGCTTCTGACCCAAAGGGAATCGGTTCAAAGGCAATGCTCTGTAAGTCTCTGTAATGACGCCACCTCACCTTGCATGAGGCAAATAAACCAATTTTATTAAGCGGACGGGGATGAGGTTTCATGGACAGCATCAGGGTGGGACATCGTCAATTCCAACCCCGAATCAGCGTTCACCAATCCCGGGAGTTAACTTGAATCTAACTAGGCTTCCAAATATAAAACTGTACTCCTATGTGTTTACAGAAAATCTGCAGAGCATGTCTTCGTGCGCTAGACCGCTGTTGTCACCTCGGGTTGAAGTATAAAACAATCAGGAAGTACCTAAAGTTACACCCGGAGCCCAGAAGTGTTCCATAAACAATTCCGGCGCCCAGCTATTTCAAGGCAAATTCGCACCTAATTCGGGTCAGTATGTTCTAGAATGATTGGTTTTTATGCCCAACTCAGATGCAGCAACAGCAAAATACTATCAACCATGTTATTAGAGTCGCAATAGAAAGCCCTGCTGCACACCACGAAACCAGAAATAGTCCGCCAAAGGTTGTGTCTATTTGGTCTGTCGGATATAAGCTGCTTATTGTCGCCATTAGCCCGACGTATTGTGCTGTTGAACATGCCACAGCAAGTGATATTGAAATGAATCCTAACTGTCGAGTTATCAATCATTTGTATAACCAGTAGAACATAATTACACACCAACGTAGAAAGAACCGCTAGGGTACCACCCTTGCAATAAATGATCAATCGAATGCCGATAGCAAGAGCTAGGAACGTCATCAAGGAACCCGACAGGTATGCCGAGATAGATAATCTTGACAGCACGGAATAAGTGTGCTTCATGCCTCCGTCGCAAGTTTCTCGATCAAGGCCTTCCTCGGCAAGTCCCTGGCACAAATTTGATGGAATATTCGATATAATGCTCGACTTAGAGCACTTTTTGTCATTATGTGGATATTTTGCAACATGGCATATATTAAGCAACCCAACGAAGTAAGTACGAAGGGGCGATGACCGGTCCCTGAGCGCATTATAGTGTTCACCAGATCCATGAGTAGGGCTGCGTTGCACCGGTAAGCCTTTCGACGATGTATGAGTGTCATCGTATTCCATTTGTGCTACAAGGTATGACAACTTGATGCTTCCCAGAGTTTGTCCTTGTTGTAATATCTCCACCGCTGGCGTAAGCTGGTTCGCTTCTGGTAGATTCCTCACGTAATTGGGACGGCTGATGAAAGTCGCCTACATATCCTTTAGAAACTTTGAGTTGAGTCCAATTTTACAATTTTCTCACGTTTTTCTCGGAATAGTGACTGAGATTCATCTGGTACGAGTAATTCCGTGTATCAGTGCTATTCATAATCGTGATTTCTGCCACCAACCTTGAAGAAACATAAAGATGGTGACCAAAAGGGCAAATTTGGACCAATGAATAGAATTGCCAGTAGAACAAACGTTAGTACAGAGCTCACTACTGCTATAGAGTGGCCTATGCGCTCGATAGCTCCCATTTCCGTAGCTGAGGCGATTTCCTCGCAATCATTAAAGTTGAACACCTATTTGTCATGCGAACATATATGGAGTAGAGATACAGGTCTCCTTGATTCTTCTATGTTCCTTACTTTTTAGACAATGTTTACAGATTACAGAGCAAGGTAGAGCACTATCTTGAATAGGGATTTCTTTTAGGACGCAGCATGGTAAGAAGCAGTACGCGAGGGATGCTATGTTGTTGCCTTTTTCTTTGCATCCGAAATATGAGCGCTGTCACTTTACAAATATTGATCAATGGCTAAGATAACAGCTGGTCTCAGGAAATTATTTCTTGCGTGGAAGGGAATTATTGCGATGATGACCAAGAAGACGGCCCGCAATATTTTGGATGTCTAAGAAATATAAATGTTCTGTATGAGCTCTCGCTTATCTCTAGCGAAATAACCATCCTTAAGGTTTCAACTTTTGGAACCATGCCACGGAGGTTAAATAGGGCTCGATTACGCCGAGGTGATGGTTCTCAAATTTCTAAGCAATCGAGAGCCGAAGCAGAGGAGCTCAAGAACAATGTGCACCAAAACCTTTCATTCAGGGGTGCAGCTGTTGTTAGGCTTTCTGATTTATCGGTTGGGGATGACTGGCATCGTTTGATTGATGATGGTGGTAATTCCTATCGTATTACGCAGATTTTGAAGATTCAGGGTTGCCTACGACTGAACAAGCGATATCATGTTCCAGTGCTTGTGGATAGTTTGAGTTGGCAGTCCAAAGTTTTCTTCCAAGACCGGACACTTGTCCCTGGCTTGGACATACCGCAGCTAGGAACAACTTCGGACTATAATTTTATTGCACTTGACCAACGAAGCCTCATCACATCCGCAAAAGACTACTTTCAGAACCTTGGGACAACAGAACCTTGGTGGGTAGTTGATCTCTAAAAAAAAAAAAAAAAAAAAAAAAAAAAAAAAAAAAAAAAAAAAAAAAAAAAAAAAAAAAAAAAAATTAAAAAAAAAAAAAAAAAAAAAAAAAAAAAAAGGGAAATATCCCATTCGTACAAAACTGACCACTTCTTCGATAGATTCAAATCGTTCTTCTCGAGAAGAGCTCCTCCAAAGTCTGCGTGAGAATCATTCAAATCAAAGTAAACCTTCTGATGGTAGCATTTATCGCAATATACGTCTCAATCAAGGTTTTCTAGGCTGCCCCCGTGATTGGTCAGCAGAAGTTTATTGGTGGGCAATTTTGGAGACTGAGCCTAAGAGTCGGAAAGTGAGATATTTGCGAGAATTGCGCTCGAATATCAGCGAAGCATTTGATGATCTCCTTCCGATAACAGGCATATGGTCAGACATGAGTATTGGTGTACTTCACAAAATCAATGCCATGAGATGCGATGAAGTAAGTATAGTATTCACTCGCGTTTAAGAGAAGATCCAAGAGAGAGGAATCTACCATATATTGACAAAGCAACATTAGCCGATCATCTGCTACTTGAATCGTATCCGGCAAACTTTCCTTTACCTAGTAGACGGTGACTTTGCAAGGTTGTCCAGGATTGATGCCAAAACCATCAAGCTGATCAAGTCCAGAGCTCCGGGGTTATCTCAGCAGGATTTGATTGATCTTGAGCAGGATTGGAATGAAGGGAAATTGTTCCGTTATATGGAAACACAGGAGCGGAACCTCGCGTGGGACCGCTTAAAAACCATCGACTACCCAATTCCGACCCTTGAAACTTTCTTTCAAGATATTCTTTTCCTGGAAGTAGGCCAAACTGTTATGAAGCAACTGTGCTTGCTTCCTCTCGTGGAGAACAGAACGATCGATAACACCTTGAGAGGCCAGGCCCCTTATCAAGTCTCTGCGTCGGGTCAACCTCTCACATCGAATATGCGGGAGCAGAATGCACGGATTTGCGATTTATGGAGGTTTAGTTTGCAGTATGCGTTTGAACTTACACATAAGAAGGATCATCACCGACGGGTGCCGCGGAAAACAGAGGATAAATTGCGTGCAAGCAGTCTCGGCTTGAATGACCGCTTGGTCCAAAGTCCACTGTCTCTTCTACACCACTTTCTCTGTTTAGCTAGATCTTACGGTTTTGCAGTCCCATCCATGGGCCTGGACCAGTTTGACACGATGGATCTTCCACAATATTCTCCGTCTGATTTCCCAGCAGACTCCTCGGATGATGTTGGAATAGAAAGACGCTCTGGAAAGCCTTTCACAGATTCTATTGATGCTGACAGGTTTGCTCTTTCTCGAGAATCATTAAACAGTTCATGGCCCGGGCGACGTGTCAGTGCCGGCTTTATCCGTCGATGCGTTTTCAATTTTTTCTTTTCATACCTACGACATAATGGAAGTGATAACCACAACCCCAATCAAATCTCAACCTGGTCTCAGGAGGGAAACACTCTGGGCTCGGTCCAAGGTAGCCATGTGCCGTCGGTTTTTGAAGCATCAAGTATCCCTCATGGACTTATGTCCCCTTCCACTGGTATTCCTACCCCTGCTTTCCACTCCTATTCTCCTGGTCGAGAAGCAGAGTTCGTTTCTGTTTTTGGTGACATGCCCTGGGATCTTCATGCGCATAGCGAGGTGGGTTTTTAGTATCTCATTCTGCCATCTTGTGCCTAGCCAGACGTTTTAAAGTATCCTGATGTAAGTGCATTTCGATACTTGGTATCATTTATAATCCAACAATCATTTACCATGCTTCCGAAAATTTGGTGGCTTGATCTTCTAATTACCTAATTGGAACTGAATTAGATTAGATGTCAAGGCACAATCCTGTATCTGCCATTCTCCCTTCTACTTTGCCCAAGATAATGCCGCTAGTTAAATCTGTCGTTACCTTCATCTTTGGTTGGCCACCAAGGAAACTATCTTCTAGTCATGAAACATATTGCATATTCAACCTTTGTAACCGTGAAAGCCCTATATCAAGAAACGGCAAGGACTACGTAGTATGCATTCCGGGCCAATGGGTTCTAGTAGACTAATCAAAAAAAAAAATTATTAATTGAAACGTATATCCAATATTGACGCCAAAAGGTTAGCTAGGTTAGATTAGTGTCTGGCTGGTCAATAGAAAATGGAGTATCTGCTTTGATAGCCTATATTTATGGATGGGATACACATCGCGTTCACATTCAGCAAAATAAGCTCTTCTCCCAACAAAGTTTCTCTAGTTCTGTTTATCTACATGTTGCGTTTGCTTTTAGTCTTATATAAATTGACTTCAGTCTCGAATGATAATTGCCTACTTGCCTGCCGGTTTTCCTTCAGTTCCCACCAACAAGACATCGGCACCAGCGTTTTGATGAATAAAACCGTTATAACATAAGTAAGACTCCATGGCAAAATTGTAATATTTTGACTTCATTTACCCAAATTATGTACATGAAAAGATGTCGGTTGGGGGCATGCTTGGATTCCCGTAGTGAGAGAACGTAGCTCCAAATTCTCTGTACGCAGGGAATTCCACGATCAAAAAATGCATCGATGTTTCGTATATTCAAAATACTCAATTAAATCTGCCGTTATATCTTGTCAATTTCGAGATTTTTTGGAAGGATCAGCTTTGCCCTACCTCGCTCGGCTTGAGGTGAAAGTGCTCTAGACCATCTGGAAAAATTTTCCCACTGACACAAATGCTATTCGTTTCAACCGTTATAATCTAGGCACTTGGGAAGGAAAGAAAGACCTCTGCTCACAGCATAATGGCATCCAACACATTTTGAGCCGATAGGAATGCTTGAAGCCTGGATTTGTTTAGTTGAACCAAAGTATATGGATGGTGGATAAATCGAGAGACAAACCAAGTCCAAGGCAAAGACTAAGAACATCCATTCGATCTTCATCAGATACGTCGATGGTTATTGAGACCATACATCTGGGTAGCATGTATTTAAACTTGGACGTACATGTGGAAATAAAGGTTGCAGTTAATTTGTGCCAGAACCAGAAGCGTCTTGCCATCCGTAATGCCAATATTGAAAGTGATGAATTGTGCTATAAATTGCAAACTTTGATTATTCAAGATAGTTAGATGGCTATCAGTCACAAAAGCAAGTGTCTTCAAGGTCTTAATCACTGCCTGATTAATCACTCAAAGTAATACAGTTTGGCCCCGCAGATTGTTAAAGTGATCAACCGAAGACACTCAAGTTTTCTCACTAACGGTGATAAAGGGAAGATAGCCAGAAAAATATAGCACCTCCATGTAATTCTAGCCAATATAAAGAATCCTTTGATTGTATTGCTTTCCGGGTGTTCCTCTAACCTGCTACTGATATAGATCATGGAAAATTCCAAACATGAATACAATGCATCTGAGCATGATGATCTTTTCTCTGTCCCCTCAGCAGAAAATGTTGCAGAACAGTGGCTGGTAAGTATGCTCTTCAGGCGAATAAGGGTTTTTTTAACTGTATAATATAGTCAAATGAATTTGTCATGCCACAAAATACTCGGCCTCAAGCCCTCCGTGAGGATCCACAAATGATGCTGGAAGGGTTACAGGGTCAAATGGAAAGCAATGATCCAGCTACGACTGTGGATTCTCACTTGCTCAAGCTCTATTCAACTCTTTGGGAAACTTATTCCGCGAAGAAAGCCCACATGAAACGGGTTGAAAGTGAGAATGAGGCGCTTCGTGCCACCAACATTCACTTATGCCAAGAAAGAGTGTGCCTTCAGCGTCGTCTTGCAAGCCAGGAGGCGATGCTGATCTACTTTGGGGAAGCATTTGAAAAAATCCGGCGTGGAATCTTTAGCGTTTTTCAAGATTGGGAAACCGGTTCTTCCGAGCTTTCGCCCGTGGGTTGTTCCGCACAAGATAATTGCGAGGAGACCCAATTGGCTCAATAGCTATACATTGACTGGATGTTCTCAATTGATCACTGCTCTTTGAGTATTGTACAGTACTTCTCATCCCAAATGACCCATGGTATTTCATGTCAAGGAGAAAACCAAGCGTGCAACATATAGATAGCCTTTAAACGCATTTGGAAATACTGGCAGCTCCGCTATGGCCTAGCTTGGTCGTTATTACTATCTATCTAGACTATTAGGAAACATGAATGAGACTTGAGAACAGTTAGTGACGGCAGTCAATACATAAATCATGAATCAAACGTCGAATCATGTATATTGTTCTTGTGTGTTCGTGTAATGTCCTGAAACGGAGGAACAGAGTGGAAGTGGTTACTAACCCCATGGGTAGACCTCGCCAAACGCGGGTTTGGGTTGGGTTTTCAATTTCCTTATCCACCCACGCGCAGCCCACCGCGGGTTTTGGCCTTAATGAACCCGCCCACGGGTTCTTGGCGGGTACCTTGAAAATCTCCCAGTTGCTGAGATAATAATAAGGCTAGGATCACGTGCATACATATATACTTGACTCGGTCTACTTGTATCTTACACAAGACATAGCATGCAACAGAACGCGCAATCAACACCCTCAATAATATGAACATTGAAGCATCACTTTACAATCAACAGTTGACACAGCAAGAACACTGCGAGAAATACACACCCACTAGCGAATCCACCGCATGCTTACATAACACCAAATGCTCCGACAAATACAATGAATCACATGGAAGTAGAGAATGCTGGACATCAGATTAATATGCAGCCGAGCATCACTAGCCTCGCGCGAAGAGGGGTTTGTCGACAGCAAATCATACTCTTTTCTCCTTACCAGACAGACTTCCGTTCCAGCTATTACAAATACCACTGCTTTGAAGTTGTTCTCAATGGAGAACTTCCCTGAGATTGGAACGAGCAATCTCACGGAGGACATAAAAAGTCACTGACGAATACAGGAAATTATCTCTCAAATATTCCTAATAGCTGACTTCAAGACCTTGAAGAGCTGTCACCTTGTCTGTCGAAGATTGTGTCGAATAGCTACGGAGTTATTGTTTCGTCGAGTTGTCTGTCACAAAGGAAACTCGAAATCCTTCAACGAAATACTTGCGCGAGATGATCTGTCACAGTTCATCAAAGTCATATCGTTCGGACGAACAGCACCAAGTGATACAATCCCCGATATTATCTCATTGATCTTGAGTCACGAAGCGTTACGGCCGTTAATTAAACGACCAACGGCTTGTGTTACTCGTCAACGTCGTGAAGGGGAGTTCATATCTACACTCACGCGTCTGGGGACACAAAATACACCGTCGGCTCTCCCAGCTCTTGAAGAAATCCAGCTTATCAGCAATGAAGAGCCGTATCTACCAATAGCGCTCTTCAGCGAAATTGAAAAACTCCATATCGACATGGAGTATATTCGGTTACCGGATAATTTTGTATGGCCGTCCTTGGTAGATGTCCACTTAAGGGGGACTATCGATATCGATTGTCTGGAGGGGTTCTTGAAGAACCACCATCATATCAGAAAATTATTCCTAGCGATTGTGGCCACCCTCAGGCCCCTTGGTCCTTCACCAAGCACTGTACATACATTATCCAGGACTGTGCTGAAGTCAGGATTGGATACAGAACTTGTTGATTCCATCCTGCGAAATGCAGAACAGAACACCGACGGCCACGAAAGATCATTATTACTGCATATTCACGATCAACTGGACAAAAGGGTGGATGGCACTGTTAAAAAGCTGCATGAGGCACTTATCACTTCTTTCGAGACAGTATTGGAGTATGAACTTCGAAGGTACTCTATTGATATCGAAAAAATGCAGATTCCGCGACAAATTTCAACTAAGCTCGAGGTAGGCTGTTCGATATCATGGTTCTGGGAAGATGAGCTCGCTATCAAGGGCATAAACTTGCCACAAAACTACGCATCTAAACGTGGGCTGTGGATAAAAGATGAGATCAAGGAAAGTCTCAGGAAGACTTATGTGTATGAACGAACAGGCTGAACTCGGAGAGTCCTAGCTTAATTCGCGATAAGTCTAAATCGTGGGAAGGAAAGTACTACAGTGTAAAGAGGCGCGCGAGTAAATATCCATTCCATCGTCCTCCATTACCTCTTTCAATAGTAATCTCATCTGACCATAGAATTTCTTCCTTTTTTCCGATTCAAAGTCTCAACCTTGTTCTTCCCAAGCTAGACACCGGCGAGCTTGTTGTTCTGTAACTCTGGTCGTTGAAGTACCTATAGCGACACATCGCAAACTATTTCTTTATTCGTCCTTTTACGTAAAATTCATGGTGCATCGTTCACTACAGATTTATTCCAAGTCTGGGTTAAAAAAAAGCGTCTACCAAGTCAAAGCTGACGACACCAGTGAAAACGTGAATATTGAGAGAAATATAAAGGGCATTTTGAATACTCAAACTATTTCTCGTTTAGTAGTACTGTATTGAAAAATAGCAAGATGAGAGCAGTATTGGAATGTATTCGTCATGAATACTATCAAGAACGAAGATGCCACATTCTTCGAAAATGAAACTGGTCAGCAATGTATGTATCAGCAAAACCCATTGGCATATAAAACCCAGAAAAATGTAATGTTCTGCATCACGAGGGGAATGGACAAAATTTGATGGCCAAGAAAGTACTACATACTGTACTATAACCAGCTTGATCGACGTGAGGGTTTATGACTGAATACGCGTATAGCTTGGCTACTGTACTAATGTCTACTGCTCAATGGAAAGTGTTGATTAATTTTTCTATAATCATGTCTGCTTCATTTATTGTGTTGGAGCACGTCTAACTTAGAATACCCCAAGTCGTTAGGGCGACATCAGACACCTGACTTTTGTGGTTCAAAGATTCTGGTGGTTGATGCAATTCCATTTCAAGTTCCAACATTGTTGTCGACTAGATTATCAAAGTTTTCTTCTTTTTCCCAAGAATACCAAACAACAAGAACGCAAGTTTCGACTCGGCCATTGACGTAGAAACTTTTTCTTAATATTGGCTTCATTGGCTTCTTTTGGCCCATATTTACTGGCTTCTTTTGGTTATCAGAAACTCGTCTGCGCTCAGTGGATCAAGCAACTCACAACTTCATCTGGATTCGCAGTGGGGTCACCCCAGTTGTCGAATACCCTTGCCCTTTCAGAAGGAGTGTCTGAGAAGTAAGAAAGCGTCTCATTATCAGAAGCAACAAAGCCTTGGTCAGAATTTGCTTCTGAGGTTACATAGCCAGATTCCTCATCGGAAAACGTGAGATCGATGGTGCCCAAATCGTTCGGTTCTGAGGTAGTGTCACTCGGAGAAGAATCGGAATCATCTGTCTGTTGGTCTTGCAAACGAGGCATTCTATCAGCCCAGTATCATAGCAAACACTGACAATTTAAACAGAAGATAATGTGAGTTATATAGTGTAATTTGTAGCTCTCATGCTGTTGGAGAGACGTAATAATCTGATAATCGATACGCAATTAACTTGACCCTCAGAGAGATAACAATCCCTTTGTTACACTATGTAACCCTCATTCCTCATGTAGGTGCTTTCCATACCTATAGAGCCGGTTATGAATAAATACACTTGTTCTTCTAGAGAGGCTTTGAGATTGGCTCAATACGAAAATGCCTTTACTTTTTCTGCGGACGAATTAAACCCTGGTTATCAGTATACTACCAATTCTAACGCCTCACATAATCTTCTGGTATTTCAACAATCAATGAATTAGAGTCCATATTGTCTTTAAATTCCTGTCACAAAAGAGATCAAATCGTATTACCTGTGAATTGCGACCCAATAGGGCTTTTGTTGCAATAACTCAATAATGGATTGCCCATCCCTCACCTAATAGCTTCTATTATTGGGTGCAGCCTTTTGTTGAATACTGATCTTTTACAGAATTTCAAATTGTTTAATAATAAATGATCTTTTTACTGAAAATTGAATTATTGGCGCATCGAGTCATGAGGCTCACTTTTTAGTTGGCTCTTATTATTCAATTTAGTATTCGCATGAGGATATCTATCCCTAACCACCAGTTATCATATAGCGAGACTCCTCTTGTTCTGACCTGCACTTTTCCTTAAGTGTTGTTTTGGACCCACTGTAATCGAATCGAATTCAAGTGGGCTGCAAAATGGCCCCAGTCCTGAGTCGTGTCAAACAAGAGCAACTACGGAAACGACGAAATAACTTACTTCGTCGTCATAATGATTTTTGGAGGCTCTATGCTATTCGAAGCTGGTTAACCATGGAGATGCCAAACGGAAGAATATATACCTATCGTTCTCATCCTGGAGTCCCATGTCCAACCGAGGAAGAAATCGTAAGATATTGTAATAAGAAGGACAAGAGAAAACACTAATTCCAGCAGAGGACTCGTTCACAGCCTGCGGTTCACAGAACACCAGCCGATTATGTACCTAATATTCTACCCCCACTCTTCCTTCCAAAACCACCCTCTCTTTCTTTTCCGTTACGTGACAATCGAGCTTGGGACTATCTGTACAATATATGCATGGAAGCGTGAAGTAGGACAAGCAGTTCGAGTGATAATTTTTAGCCCTCCTAAGTCGTCGCGCTAAGTTGAGCATTCTACAACATGCATTGTAATGAACCTTACGGGAAAATACATCGTCTGCTTTAAATGCAGGTGGAGTATTGATGGCCGCTGTACAGTACTAGCAAGGAACCACATTGCACGATATTAGATCGCCATCATACGTTACAGACCCAATAAAAGCTATGTGCTAAGGCCATGTGGCCTAGAAAGGGTGTGTCAGTGGTGCACACGGTCAATCCAATTTTGAGGATATCTGTTTGCCAGTTTATATTGAACTCACTGGTTGATATTATGTTTTAATGGAAGAAGTTTCATTAAAGAAAATTCACGGCCACTGCGTAGAAGCTTTTATGCGATATCAAGATTCAAAAGGAGAACCAGATAAATCTTAACCAATGGAAGGTTATGCTAGTGTCTTGGCAGCAGGACCGGGAAAGAGACAATGTAAATTGGTCAGGACGATTTTAAGAATGCTTGTAGAGGAATTGGAAGGCAACAATACACAGAACTCCAAGGAAATCAACTCGAATTCGGAATTATACTTTTCACACAAAGAAATATTTCGAAATTTAGAGCTAAGCCAAGCATGGACGCCGCTACTGTATATAATATTTTCAGAGATAGTGAGGAGCATAACCCATGGTTTTATTGGTTCCCACGGGTAAGTTAATTTTTCAAACAGTTCCAAAATACAAGTATCAGTGGATGTTAGGGAATGTAATCGCGAGTCATAGTGCATTGTCATTTTTCAATCAAATGCATATTGACAGCTGGAAAATTTGTCAACTTGTGTTTAAAGTGGCTGTTGTGTACTCGATTGGCGAGATATTGGTATTCACTATTGGCGATTGCGTGGGGAATTTCATCTTCCTGCAGGATACCGACTTGTAGAAGTTGGCGTTTCCCATCATTGATTTCTAACTGATTTCTAACTACGCTCAGCCACCTCTATAGTACTCTCCGCGACCAGCAGTTTCTTGCTATTTTATCGTATATCATTTTATCAATTTCCAAAGTGGTAGGCGGGGGTAGGGTAAACAGGGTTCGTCTGCTTAAAGTGAAAGCCGTAGACATTCATACTGGTGTGCCAAAACCTTATGTAGAGTCCAGGATGCTTTCCTTGGGGTTATCCGTAAAATTGAAACACTTCAGTGATATGTTCACAATAGTAAGTGTTTCCAATTTTAGGGCTCTGGCTTTCAGTGGCAATGGGTGTTCCTCATATCTAGAAAAGTGTGGTGGTTCCCCCACCGCTGTAATAAGGCTCTTTGAAGAGGGCCTGCATCCCAATTTAAGCAGCAACGTGAAGAACGAGAAATTGATGGATTCATTGGACGCAAAGATGAAGGCTACTAAATTGGACTTACATTATGTTTCAAGGATGGTCAAATTTACATGCATTTAAATATACTGGTGAAAAAGAATCTCTTGGTCCACCTAAGCCAGTTTTTTGGCAGACTTGAGAAATGTTGAAGTTCATCAACCTCAATGACCTTCTGAAGCTTCCAAAATTTGAACTCAAGGAAGAGTATCAGGAAAAGAAGAAAGGTAGTGCCGGTCACGATAAAAGTTGCGAGAGCCATCACCGACAATTCGCCTGACTGTGTTGTAAAGACGTTGACTAAAGTGGTCAACAGTCCAGCCGCCGCATTCAAAAGAGCTGGCCTAAAATACACTTTAGCTTCATCAGGCGAGATTTTGGATTTAGCCCCCACATAAATATTCGATTGATTAGCCAAATGTAGCTATCCTTGAATTTAACAGAAAGCCTGCCAAGTACCAGACTACCAGCCACTAGGAATATGCAGGCAATCACAAGGAGAGGAGGGTTTTGTATTGTTTTCAGAAGGACGCGCCCCGCATCATTACCTTGCAAACGGTGTTCGATTAAATCTGAGTGTTCTAATGAGGTAAACGTGCCTGGAACTACAAGGTATCCAGCAAGAAGCACCCAATTTGCGGCCCCAGCACATAGGTTATACTTCCAGTTCATTTGGGCCTCTTCTTTCAACATCTGTGTGTACAGTGTATCTTGGTTGATATTTCCACAATGACTGCATCTTTCTTGGAAAACCTTGTCAGAGGAGACTGTTGATTTGCGTTGAAAAGAAAGCCTCTGCCACCAAGCTAGCATGGTAAACGTCGTTTGTTTGAGCGAACCTAGAAGTTCTCGAGCAATTTTCAAGCCATGCACCAAGTGGAAGTATCACCCACTGTGTTCCTATACTGGTGAATACGGCATCAAAGGAGCAGATCTGATGAGTGAAGGGGCTCAGGTACCCTTTTATAAAGATGGAGCATACCACTAAAGGGAGAAATTCATGCTGTCATCCCAATCACAGGCTCCAGGTTTGCAAAAAGTTACTTGAGGGAGTTATCCAGAAAGGTAACGCAAGTTCTTCGGTGTCAAGTTTTTTCTGCTGGCAGTCAACAAGAATTGGTGACTTCCTACGAGCTTCCTTCGTTGCAATTGCTTCTTGCAAAAGTATGTAAGGAATTTGCGGACCAAGATAATCACTCATTTTAATTTTGAGCGAATCCTCAAAACCCACAATTTTATATTGAGTCTCGTCCCACAAAATGAAACACAAGTGCACTATACTAGAGTTATGGCAATATTGATGGCAACGGAGTATAGCCATATTCTCTAGATTGACTGAATGGTATATAATATTGCGATCAACATCCACTGCAGACCAATAGTCAACCTAAATTAACCCGTACCATAATGGGAGTGTGGCTTGATTTTGTGACAGAAGTCACTGGAAATGTTTTAGTGGATACAGGTCAATTGGAGAAAATTGTTGGGAATTTACCGCATCCTCAATCGCAGTACCCATCTTTGGTCTGGTTTGCCGGTAATGAAAATCGAATCAAAGCACTTCAGGCCTTGTTTCCGCACAATAATATCACTAGGAGGGGCCCAGCCGGGTTGTGTCGGCTACATGTTAGCACACATACAGCTCACTCCGAAAACCCTATCCTAGTTGCGGAAAGCAACACTTTCAAAGACACCGGGGTGGGTGATTCGAAACCATGTCATTTATCAGGGAAGGGAACCCAAAGGTATCCTGTCTCTCACGGACAACATGTAAACGATATACGACGGCAGCTGGATACGAACGTCCTTCTCGCATGGACACATGTATTATGTCTCTTTGTAGATACACCTGCGGAATTTCAATGGGCCCGTGAAATGGTTCAGAGGCCATGCCACAGCATAAAAGTCGGAAATAGGGCTGTTCCTGGTTGCCTACGTTTTGTCATTGTTCAAACTTTTGACTCTGAGACAGAATGTGGTGACAAGGCTCGAAGTCAATTGAAACTGCAGTATAAATCCCAACAACATGTTACTATATTAGATCTTCGGCACCGTTTTATGTTATCGCCGAAGGCATGTTTCGAGCCATTAAGGCAGGTTCTACTCGATCAAATCGACATGGCTCGAACAGAGAAACTTGAAAAGGGAGTATTATTTTCTGCCTCCCATTTGAGCTCATTGTGGAGTCGAACACTTGATTCAGTAATGAGTAAACCAGGGGAGTTACCTATGGACTGCCTCCAGGTGGCACGCGAAGGCCATGAGCTTAATTGCACCACAGAGCACTTAGTCCACTTCATTGACCACGCAAGGGACTTGAAATGCACTTCTATGGATGTCCATACCTTCATTGCGACGGCATTATTAATGAATGCGTATCCCCCTGGAATGCATAGTAAGTTAGAATGAGAAATCCATGAATCAAGAGGACAAGAGGTCCCCGTCAAATCTTCCTAAATCCTTCCCAAATTCTTACTAAACGGCTCATCCCAAGGGTTCCATCCTAGAGATGCATTCAATCATCTTTACAAACAACAATGCTACGAAGCTTGGACAGAATGTGAAGATTATGATCCAGAAGACAGTTGCAATACCTTGATGACCCAATTTGATTCTCATTTTGGCCGATTGAGTCCAATTCGATCGTCTGCGAGCATACGAAAAGCCGCTCTAAATGAATTCTTCCACAAGTGGAAAGATATTAACACAACAAAAACATGCCTCTCTTGCTTGTGTTGCCCACCTGAACACGTTCTTCCTTGTCACCATTCTATTTGCGATAACTGCGTCGTGATATTTGGGTTACCAAACAAGAATGCAGAATATCACTACAGCGTTCCACATTGCCCACTTTGCGGCCATACTGCTCAGGTAGTAGTTCGACAATTACCTCCCACTAAACGCCCTGTCCTCATGAGCTTGGATGGAGGGGGTATCAGGGGAATAATTCAATTGGGTCTGCTAAAGACGCTTGAGAAAAAGCTTGGGCCAGCGATATCGCTAACCCATATCGTTGACCTGTGGGCGGGAACAAGTGTTGGTAAATATATATGCTAACTTCACTTGAATCCTTCACTGTCATTTCCTTTCCTTTCCTTTCGTTATCTTTTCTTTTTTTTTTTCTTTTCTGTGTGTTCTGATTATGGAGACACAGGAGCCTTAAATGAAATGGATCTTGTTTTAAATAACTTGTCTGCCGATAAGTGTTTCGAAAAGTTTACGGAATTTGCCAAAAAAGTTTTCGAATTTGAGAAAACACCAATTTATGGCAACTTCAAATGGGTACGGTTCTTGTCGGGGATATTGAGAGATGGAAAATACGATGCAGAAGGCCTAGAGGAGATACTCAAGCATGGTCTGAGTTCATATCGCCGCATCTTCGATTTTGGTACGACTTCCGGTATAAGCAGCCGAATTTGCATCATTGCAAGTCGGGTGTCTGATGGAAAGGCTTGCGTTATGGCGAATTACAGAGGTATTGGAATCCGCCCCGCCGAATCGGCGTATGAGTTTTTGACACCCGGAGGGGGTCAAATAGACCCTTTACTGTGGCAGGCGTAGGTCCTTACCTTCCCTTAGCCCATAACTGCTTTTTCAATGTCATGCTTGCGCGATAGTTACGTTTTGTTGGTGACTGCCGAAAGCTGACCTTGCTCATGTATCAGTGCAAGATGCAGCGTCGCCGCCCCTGGGTGAGTGAGCTGTAGGAAATTTTATGAAGATCGTTCCAATTGATATATCCAATCATAGATTCTTCAAAACTAAAGACCTCCCTGGCTTCGGTCCCCTGCAGGATGGTGGTGTTCGCGCAAACAATCCTATGTCTATTGCATTGAGAGAGTCCAATGTTATTTGGCGCTCGGCCAGAGGACATGACCTTCTTATTTCTGTAGGTACAGGATTCACTGATCCAAAACTTGTGCTTGATAACCATTCATCTGGGTACCCATTCAGAGATGCCGCATTGTCGCGCCTTTTCCGAGCAACCATGTTCTCGCCCACCATGGATGGTGAACAGGCCTTTCAGGAGGCCTTGAACTATGTACCCGATAACATGATGGGGAGCATATTTAGGCTGAACCAGGCAGTAGACTGCCCTCTCCCCAGATTAGACGAATTGGAGAAGCTGGAAGTTTTACGAGGCATGACTTACAATGTACCTGATGACTTGGCCAGTGCGATACTGGTTACTGGGTGCTTTTTCTTTGAATTGGACGAGTTTCCAACACCCCAGAACGGGTCCTACCATTGCCAAGGTTCTATTTTATGCAGGACTCAGCATCCAAGGAGCATAGTGGGTAGAGTTATCGAAGGGTTCCCTGGAGGTAGCTATCAGACTAGTCGGGGATATAACCTCGGTCTTCTGGGTGAGGATAATGGTTGCCAGGAATGTGGCTATTATCGCAAAAAGGTGTCATTTTTCGTGAAAAGTCTGGAAGAGGTGATTTCAATTGATATTGCTAGCTCAACATTTCGACGTACTATCGGTGGGTTTCCGGTCTCTATGCAGGACATTCTTCATAAACAAAGGGCCTCTGCGCGATTCGGACGTTCCGATCACTCAGAAAATACTTGGCCACCACGTAGGCCATGCTTTTGCTTCCGCGGAACTCGACGACTAGTGCAGTTTACGGAACCCCCTTCAAGCAAAAAAAGACGCCGGCTATAAACATATCAAGCTTGGAACTAGTCAACATTCATAAAACCATAAAGTTGTGAGTTATTACTTGAATATCAGAAGGAGAATTGACCGAGTAATAATTATTCATCGATATCATTTCCAAAAAATTGCTCTGCTATTGCCAAGTTCCCATATAATTGTAGAGCAAAGTCGGCGCCTGGAATGAATATTTCACCATGTTCGGAAGCAGTTTCACTATTGCAAATCCATTTGCTTGGTCCTAAACCCTAAAAACAGGTCATCTGATGTCTAGAATGGTTATAGACCCTTAGATTCCTTAGATTCCTTGCTTAGAACATACATTGTGAGTGATGCAGCAGATGTGAACCGTTGCATAGTGATAATTGGGAAATCCTCTAAAAGACGTTAAATTCGACTATGTAAGCAATTCAAACAAATAAAACTACCTTAATTAAAATTTTGAAGGGACACCAGGCCAGCATGGTATAAAGTAATTAAGGCGACCCACACCGTGGCAATCTCTTAAGGAAAATGTACCGAGAACCTTTCAGCACATGCCGGTCATTAGTTCCAGTAAAATTTCGAAGACAGATTACACTTTAGACACCGATATTTTCTTTCATCGCTTCCTTTATATTGCACTAAACTTATTAAGGTTAGCGTTTGTTAGAATAGTGAGTGATGTTGCCAGTATTGGATAGTATATACACGCCAAAATTTCTCAAGGCCATCCATAGTTTCCTCGAGGCCATACATAGTTTTCTCGAGGACAAGCAATTCCCAGTGAATCTTCTGCGAGATAAATCAATCAGCTGAGAATAAGATAGAGTCATCTTCCTCAGGGACACATTTGAAAGGCTGCACCTGGCTTGCGGTATATTGTTCGTTAGGCTGAGTAGGCTGTAAAAGACATTTTTCGGCGGTGGAAAATTTTCTAAACGAATTCACGACAGCCCCATTATCGAAGTTGCCGGTATAACTAACAGAAGTACCGGATCGAGAGGCTCTGTCTCGAGGTATATGTGATTCGGATTCGCGAGGCTGCATTCCGTCATTTTCAGTGGCCAGATGAGCATGATCGCCGGAGGGAAAAGTGGCCGGACCCTTTCGACAGTCAGCGCAAGACAGCAACTTGAATGTCTCTAAGTAATTACCTCAGAGCCAACCGATTTTCCACGCGGAATTTTTGCATAGCTGCTGAAATGGTGTATCTCACTTTCAGACAGTGGCTGTGATAGACGTTAGTAGCTTTTCCTCAATCAGGAAGGATGCGGGAGGGTTCATACTTCGGGCCGCGATCCCCTGCGTCCTGTCCCTGCCTGCATTTTGTAATATTGACTATTTATAAAGAAATTTGTCAAGCAAGCGCTCAGTATAGTTAGTCCGTCCAGATTCTATTTAATTCATAAACGATATGTATGACGCCAATCGGCACGTGACCTATTGTCGTCGCATAAATAAAAATTTTGATATCAATTACGCCATGGTATCCATAACGGAATATAGTAATACTATTAACTCACATTGCGGTTCAAGACTGACAACGTTAGTGAGCAATAACTCAAGTGTTTGCATTAAACAGAATAGTACATGAGTGGTAGCTCTGGTCTCTGAAAGTACTATAAATCGGCGTGCAGAAAATCTGACTGATCACAGCAAGAAAGGTTCTGGATGGTGGATGGGCATTGCTGTCAGCGTGTATAGAAGCCCCATTTGAAGTACAAGGGTCGAATGGCCACAATGGCTCCCGCAAGCATAGACTTTTCAATACCGAAACTGATTTTACGGTAGTATTGTAGATCTACCAGAAAAATATTAATGTTGGAGGTCCTCCTAACCTAAAAAAGCCTGGTGGGATCTAGATTCGGCCCCGGGAAAGGATGCTTCAGCGTCTGAAGAGCAATCTGTTTTTGAAATCTAATATAATTCGCTGCAAGAAGGGCGAATGATGGCCGCTATTTCAGCGAAAGACAGATTTCCAGTTCACAGAAACAGTTACTCCATACCCATCTTTATTTCGTGATTCGGTAAAAAATGGCCTGAGGCATCTACGGAGTTACTACGATTAATGTTTCCGGCTAAAGTCATCGATGCTATCAGTTGACAGCAGACATGGATTAGGCTCTCTCTTATGACATCGTAGATTGGAGAAGAGCGTATCAGTCCACCGAATATTTATAAATTGGTCTCATCGCACATATCAACGACACGGCCAAGGCTGTACCAACAGCCGATACCCTGCTCTTCACAGCTCTACCGGAAACGGCCGTCATGCGTCCACACGCCCTATCTATTGGGGATATCAGTACTGCAAGGAATATTTTACATGCATATGGTGGATAAATACTCCAGTGATCGAAATTACTCTTCTTAGAGCTTGCTTGCCAGTGTTGAATAACCCGAGTGACACAGAGGTGTACTCAGATCGCGTATGTGGTCATGTGGCAGCAAAAGGAAATTGGGGTAACAGTAATCATGTGACCTCACATATCTCAGTGGTAGGCCTCGCCAAAACCCGCCCACTGCCCAAACCCGCCCGCGAAAACCCAGCCTGTTGAACTATTAAGTGATGCTTCAATGCTCATGTTATTGAGGGGAGCTGATTGTGTGTTGTGTTGCATGTGTTATGTCTTATGT
>Ga0102593_1000731_pt1 | contig 44729 bp, 37 predicted proteins | sample AraplaCol_mMS_r2_2_FD_76862 | JGI IMG/M metagenome (GOLD analysis project Ga0102593, IMG submission 76862) | Arabidopsis root microbial communities from North Carolina, USA - plate scrape MF_Col_mMS_r2 (SPADES assembly) (version 2) | ecosystem: Host-associated > Plants > Roots > Endosphere... | reverse complement strand
GAAAAAAAGGCTTTCTTTTTGAAAAATTTTAACTTACTCGGTAGAAAAAAAAAAAAAAAAAAAAAAAAAAAAAGCTCACAAATATAGGCGTATTAACCTTGTGGCTGTGGGGAGAAGGAATTGAAGGTAGTCGTTGGGAGTACTTAGATCAAGAGCCTTGGAGTACCTTACCTAATGTCAAGGCATTTGCAGGGCTGGGTCTGATTCGTGGCGACCGACAAGAGATTCGTTGAAGAATTATCCTAGGGACATTGCTAGAGGATCAATAACGGGTTCTCTTATAGGCTGAATTGATTCAATGGAAGAAGGTTTCTTACTGAAGTTGTTGAATTAAATCGTTAATATCCAACGAATCCTTCAAATGACTTCACAAAAGTTATTTCGGCGGATGGGTCGCGTTAGAAGTCAGGGTGGTGAAAAGAGAGGGTGGTGAGTGGAATGGTGATGGGTGAGCTCTCGAGGTCGAGTATGGAGGATCTAGCCTCCTCGTCCACTATTTCCTTTGTGTATCGCAAGTCCATCAACTGAATTGGTACCATGCTTATTGGAGCAGAAAAGTGATGCATTTCGTATTGGAGTTTAATTCATGAATAGAAGGCAAGCTTGCCACGGTGGCGTTCCGAATATCTTTTCAGTTATTGGATCTGATAGCGATGGTTTACTATTAGATGATTTTTTGATTATCTTGGACAGAAACTCGTTCAGAATGTATTTACGGCAGCAATCGGTAAGACTGCGAAGTGGCCAATAACTAGTATATCCAGTTGTTTTTCGTCTCAATAGCGGAATATATATCTATTTCTTGAGTGAAAGATGGCAGTTTTTTCCGAACCAGTTATTAGTTGAGAGAATAGTAATAACAGATCTATTTTCTATATTCGACAAACGAATTACAATATATACTGTAGATTGATTCAGAGATCAGTAAGACAATACAAAACGGATATCTAAGAATACAGTACATACAGTTTGTTATTTATCCAGACAGTAAAAATATATATTTGTGGCGGTACAGTATACTGTACTGTAAATATACTGTACAGTTATATAAAATAGATCTGGAAATTATCTATAGAATCCATATTTCTTAATTTATAAGTTATGTCTACACTAAGCCAAACTATACTGACACTGATTAATATTCACACCATTTACTTCGACTATTTTCCTGATAAACATCGGCCCTTCCAAAGTTCAATCCAAGCCGGAATTGGTTTATTGTACCTGCCATCTTGCATCTGTCCTGGTACATATCCGTTCTCAATTCTTCAAGGACTGTAGGTTTCTGTGGAGCTAAGATTGTGATCAATCATTCTCAGAGTATCGAGGGGTTCAAGATTGACGGGTTTTGTCGCGGGATATTTGCAAATATCCCTACATATCGTCTCTTTCTCTTGGACAGTAAGTGCAGTGGGTGGACGTTAGACAGTGCACAAACATAGGGCCGTTGGCTTATTGTGTTGGCTCCTTCCGCCTCGACAGAGGAGAATTTAGGCTTCCCTCACAGTTTTTGTCTGTGACGGTCATAAAAATGAGAAAAATTCGGATCAAAACTTCTCTCTGGACTGCGCGTGATTATGATAGTGACAACGCTTAAAGTCCTTTCATTTTCGGATTTGGAAACTGTTCGTCCTTGGGATGGTCATTCAAGACATAGATCATCAAGTGTCTATTGATATTCATTCAAAGGCTGCAATACCAGTATCACCATTGACGGCCCCCTATCTATGCCACTGCAATTAAACCTCCCCCACTTCCTAGAGGCCTAATAGACATATCGAAACCCTTTTTTCTCACGATCGGTGCGATCATCAAGCATATGTGCCACAGAAACTTCAACACCCCGTCCTTCTAGTTTGTCACGGCGTCTGTTCTCAATGATACAGCCTCCTGCATAAATAGCGAGACACACAATCGACGCAACCTCGAATCCCAGAATTGAGTTATATCCTGTCTGATAGTAAGGAGCTTCCGAGGTCAAGAATAGCTGAGGGCCGATAATCATAGCCGCACAATATGCGACAAAAATGGAAGCGTTCGTGGTCAACTTCTTGGTATGTCCCGAGACATTGGCCATAGGAAGGGTTAAGACTAGAGGAAACGATCAATTAATATCTTACTAAGACAAATTTATAAGAATGGCTTTTACCCGTTGCGTACGGCCCCCAAAAGAAGAAGAAGAAATAATACGCCAGTAATCGACCGACGTTGTGATCATTAGGCAACTCTGTATGAAGACAAATCAGCCATTATTCTGTCGGTTATGGAGATTGAAGTATGTTTCGTAAACAGGGACAAAGATGTGCTTCATACTTCGGATGACAATTGAACATATCAACGGCACGAGACAACATATCGCTGATGTAAGACATCGCTTATTCGTTAACCATCGCTGTGGAATGGCAACAAGTAGACCGGCGATGGTTTGGAAAATCCCTGACGGTATTCCAAGTAATGTGGTATTCAGACTTGAATATCCAAGGCCGGACACAATCTGCGCAGCAAAAGTGGAAAGGCCGCCTAGAGGAACATTGCTGCATAGGTAAAAAAGGAAAAGAGCATATGTTTTGTAGTCTAGGAAAGCTTCCCGAACTTGGTACCATTTCAGCTCCTAGAAGATTGTTAAATCTATAAGTCTGTAGTTTCTCACAAGTGTTCCGCTCTTATTGGAGTGAATAACTTACCCTGTTCTCAATCCCGGTCATGTTGCCCTTAATGCGGTCCAGGGCGATGAACTTATCTTTACCTTTCATGAAGTTTTCCTTCAAAGGAGAGTCGGGGAGGTAAAAGAGTAAAAGAATACCCCACAAAATAGTAATAGCTCCGAGGAGAATAAACAGCAACCTCCAAGACGCGATTCCTGTATCAGTATGTCCAATTCCGTATGACAGAACGCCTGTGGGTATCTGCACTCTTGTGTAAGTAATGAAGATCTCGCGTACGGTTTCGAGAAACTCACAGTAGAGAAAACTGCGAATGATATAGCAGTACGAGAGGGCTGCTCTTTTTTCGTGTACCACATGCTGTTTAACAAAGTAATGCAAGGAAATAAAGGCGCTTCAAAACATCCCATGATGAAACGTAGCACCATCAATCCGGCAAAGTTTTGAGTAGCTCCCATGAGCGTAACCGACGTTCCCCATAAAATTACGGAGCAGGATAATACCTTGCCCACGGCAACCTTTTGTAACATGGCATTGGCTGGGTACATCGAGATCATATACCCAAAGTAGAAAATGGATGCCACTGTCCGCCAGGGTTAGTTATGATCCAATGGTACTTTGACTGAGTTTCGGTGCATACCCCAACTGTATTGTTGACCTTTCAAATTAGTATCCTTAGCCATCCCATACAGGGCCGCATTGGATATCACAATTTTCTACCATGATTAGCAGCTAGAATTCAAGAAGGTTGGATAGAACTTACATCCATTCCTGCGAGCATCATAGTAAGGATAAAGAGTGGAAGCAGACACCAATCAATCCGGTGGAGGACAGCCTTTGCTTCATCCTTGCTGTAGTTACTCCATTGGGCAGAATGAATAGCGAGGTAAATCTCTGCTTCGTTTGCATGATGAAGACTTTCCTTGTCACTTGGCGCTGTCTTACAACGGTCCAAGTCCTTTATACTGCCAATTTCGTAATCAGTGGGCTCGGTGCCGACAACAACCTTTTTAAGGGATTCGCCTATATTTGGTCTAGCATCCATGATGGGTAAAGATAAGTGCTTCGTACACAGACAAGTTCAACGGCAGGAAATGGAAGTCAGAAGCTATTGACGACGATTAACTCTGTTATATATCCTTACGAACTGCATGAAACTGATAGCAAGCTCAGTCGACGCCACCTCCAAACAGCAAATACAGTACTAGTTGAGCTTAAGTAACCTGTTGAAGAGATCCCGTTAGAGCTGGCCGCCTATATGCGACAAACGCTTTCGTGCTGTGCGAGTTGGGGAAAGATCCAAACCTGGTGAGCGGATTAAGTTGAACGCGGGCAGTCGTGGGGTAGAAAGCCGTATCCAATGAGCAAGCAAAGAGAGTACCAAGAACTTGCGGTCTCCAGTTCTAGATAGCCAATTTATTTCCATTGAATTAAATGTCAAGTGATAAGTCACTGAACGTACCATTGGTCTACCCCCTATCATCTTGTAATTTGACAAATTGGAATCCAGATAAACATTGTTTGGTAACTTCTGTCAATCGGAAAATTCTCTAGAACGACTGATAAGAACGATTCCTGTAAATAATGCTGTAATGGGACATCCAGAGGTGGGGGGCGTTAATACTTGCCATGGCGGAGGGAATAATCTTCGAAAATCAAAAATGTCCCAGTGAGTCTCGGCCTGCGGTGAACAATAAAATAAAGTAAACTTTAGAATTCCGGGTTTGTACAGATTTTAGCAAGGGTTGTAAAGCAAAAACACAACATCATGTAATAACCATCCGGTTTTGTTTGAGATCAACCCAATCACTCATAATCAAGTATAGAGCCCGAGTATCGGTTGGGGAACAGGAACATACCAAATCAAATTCACGGCGACGCTAATCGTGCGATGCCTATCGGCTCTGACAGGTCTATGGACTCAAATGCAAACTATCCCAACCCGATGAATTTGCTCAACGATCTGCAAGTCTGTCAGACGGTCCGACTGTCGGTCTAAACGAGATTACGATCTCTACGCCTAAATTTGGAGGAAAAGAATTCTTTTACTGATAGAAGAAAAGTCAGAATTTGCTTATCCTCTCCATTTGGTGGCCAGATGCTCTCGGGGTATAAGGGTTAATCCCACCAACCCACTGTCCGGGACGGTATCGCGAAACAATATCTACTCCATAGCCACCTCACAATCACCAAAGTAAACGCTGCTAGCCCAAAGCCATAGTACCTTACAAGCTGATGGCCACTTGACGAGTTTCTACTCCATCATTCATTCTTTATTCTCCCAAGGGGTGTATTAATAACCCCACAAATTAAAACAAACGGCCAGCAAGTAGACATCGAAACTGGTCTAATACGCTCTGGAATACCGTTACTAGATCAAATGATTTACATAATATATATACAGGTCCATTCTAAGGCCCTAATCGTATCTCTAACTACCAAAATGTCTGGTGAAACCTCTCCCCTGAAAGTTGCTATTTGCAGGAACTATCTCAGTGAGGAAAAATGGGGCCAGATGATGGTAGATTCATGGTATGACATTATCCATCATTGTGTTCCTGATGCCATAATTGATCTCTACCACCCCATCGACGGAAGTCCATTTCCATCACCTCCTAGTTATAACTTGATTGTATTAACTGGTGGAGTTGCGAATCTTTCGAAGGAGAGGGTCGATCTGTGGGTTGAAAGGACCTTAGAGTTTATCCAAGCAACAGCCCGGGATTACCCACAGGTAAAGCTTTTAGGTATTTGCTGGGGCCATCAGGCTGTTGCTCGTGCGTTAGGAGGGGTAGTCGGGATAGTTAAGGGGGAACGAGTTGTATGTATTATTTGTGTAAGTTGTCTGTGAACAAATATTAATACTAATTGTTGCTATAGGCAGGCGTCCAGAATATTACCTTGACGAAGGAAGGGAAAGGGTTTTTTGGGCTTGAGAAGGACCATGTTGTAGGTGATTGTCGTTTAACACTACAAAGTCTATTCGATAATAAATCTAATCTATATAGGCTATCCACAAATTCCACAAACGAGCAGTGACTGTCCCGCCGTCCAATTTTATTTCCCTTGCCTCCGACAATGAGATTCTTCTCTCAAGAACCAAGAATATTCTTACCTTCCAAGGCCACCCTGAAATGACTAGTGCCGTGGCAAGGGCTATTCTCAGTGAGGATGGTGGTGCGTACTCAGGCGGTCGCACCAAAGACGAGTTGGATGAACTGTATCAGGATATTGACAGGGTTCATGATGGATTCGCTATTTTTAAGACGGTTGTGAGCTGGGCTCAGGTAAAATAGAATGCCGCAACGGATTCTTATCTAGCCGCTTGATCAGCGAGATCAGCAGACATAATATATTACATATGCTAAAAACTACCTGAGAAAACCAGAAAAGGTCATCTTATTTTGTGTTAGACTTCGTTCTTATAGTAAAAATTCAGGAAATATATTGTATGCATAGCAGCATAATAGTTGATCCTAGATTCCCTCGATTCGAAACTAAGCGAGATTCAATCACCTGTAGGAACAGAATAGGAACGAGCTGGATATGATAACTAGAATAATCCTCTATAAACGCCTTAACCTTGGCTAATAGAGCATATTTTCCTGCTGGGCTTGTAGCTTAAGGTAGTGTATTACCTCGAATCTCTACACCCGCAGCATACCAGAGAAGCTTCCTATGGCATATTGGAGAAATCTGCTCCATAGTCAATTAATCTCCTCTAATATATATAGCTACCCCAAATTAATATATTCTCCAATCGCATTGTATATAATTTGAAGGCCTGATTGCACGATCAATTAATTTCAATCAAGATTTCCGCTATCGAAATATTTTCTGTACATCATTCCACCAAATCAAACAATGGCTGTCCTTGACTTTACATATGATGAACAACTCTTTCCGAGCCACCTCCGCCATGTTCTTGAGGTACTAATGGATACCGCCGATAAGAGGGAAAGTATGCAAGAATGGTTTGAGTGCTTTTCCGCCACTGCAAAGATCTGGAGGAATGGGAAGACGTTTAATGGCAGTGATGGTATGATTTGGATTTCTTTTGGCAAGTTCTACAATTGACTAACAAAATTAGAAATCAAGGAGATGCTCTATCAATCATGGGATGATGTGAAGTGGCGAAATCACAAGCCCAAGAAAGTATTTATACTTGGCAACGGATCCAACGAAATCATGGTCGATGGTACAACCGAATATCACTTCGAAGATGGCCGGGTACATGAGGGAAGATGGGCTGCACAAGTTGCTTTTGTGCAACAAGACGAAGAATGGAAAATAGAGAAATATACTGTGTTATTTGTATAGGTCGCCATATCCCCCAGTTTCAAATTTGTCAATAGTCCAAATGGTCAACATTTTGGGACGGAAAGCCAATAAAATTTACCTGTGGGGAACTATAAGCAAGTCTAGTGTCGCTCGAATTGACCCAGTAGATCACTATCAGATGAGCTATATATTCTCCGAATGCCAAGGAGCTACATGTAATTAGTTAATTTATCCGACCCTTATTAAATTGTATAGGCAGGGCAAGTTATCAAATCAGAAATTCAGACAGAGTACTTACTTCCATTCGACGGTATAATAGTGCTACCCACTCCAATTTCCGACAATGCACATGACGTGGAGATCTATTGGACAGCTTGAGAGGTACCACCAGCCTTCATTCGATTGATCATCTACCACGTTTTTGAGTTGATCTGGAATTTCGTTTCAGAAACCATGTGCATACCACCATAGGTGTGCCTTCGAGTCCTTTTCAATATAGGAGGATTTTGATCTTCTTCTCAAGCACGTCGTTAGTATGTTATAGTTTGTGAATAACATTATTCATGCCGTAAGCAAGCATTTCAGTTGCTTGTTCCTCCGTTACATTCGCAGCGACACCAAATATAGGTAAACACACCTAGAGTTTTCTTCGTGTTCCCAAATGATCCTAGTGCCTAGATTTCCGTCTAGAACCGACATTTCCTTATCCATGAGGACACAGTGGAAGATTTCTCGTTCAGTTTAATCCAGCACTTCCTGGCCAATACGGCGTCTGAAGCCTCGATCCCAAGTGTGTTCAATTTGCGGACAAGTATTCGCCTGTAGATAATATTATCTGCGATCACAAGAAAATGTCTACTCTCAAGCGCGTATTTTAAGTCCTCATTTGGTGGAAAGAGATTAGGATACTCATTTTATCTGTGCTGTGGTCGTCTTTCGGCGATGCCTTGGCAACACTCGAGTGATCAACAACCTAAGCGACCACATTAGTGTCAAGTTGTTCAGGGTCTGTAGCCGACTCATTCGCCGCAGTCACATCACTGCGAAGATCTTACACTTCCTCACATACGTCCTCAACTTCAGGGCCAAAGGCAGACGTATCAGACTAAAAACTTCCTCAGAACACCAGTCACAAAAGAAGCAGCCAAGTGTGTTTTCCTCACCTTCCCAGGAGCTTGCATCAATATCCCCACTACATAGGTGGCATAACTTAGGACTAATGCTAAGGCCGAGACCGGATCCACTATAAAAACTTTGTATTTTCAGTGTTGAGTAGTTAAACTGTTCAAACAGTGGATTTTGAGCATGTTTTGACATTCCAATTTTGCTATACGCTCAGTCATCGGCCAATTGCGCTCTAAGGCGGTAATCATTGCAGGATGTAGCGTAAATAGTGTCCGAGAGACACTTCAATATATTAGCGAGGCCATGGAAGCAGCTGTAGACTTTGCGCTCGTTCTGCCTCCTAATTATTGGAGCGCAGCTATGAACAAATCTGTCCCCAATTCCTTCTTCATCGAGGTATAATTCTTGGACGCTAGGATTTTTCATTTCTTTCCTTTTTCAAGATAGTCTGTTCACTCATGAAAAACAAACTAATTGATCTCATCGGGTGGCTCAGACGTTGCTACTGACCATTGTAATCTACAACTTCCCCGGTGTCTCAGCGAATATAGACCTAGACTCAGATCTGATAACCGACATTGCAAAGTCCTGCCCTCAAATTGTCGGAACAAAACTTACCTGCATTAACCTGGGAAAGCTACAACGACTTTCGGCGTCCCTCCCCGCCTCTCAATTTGCTCCTCTAGCTGGAAAGGCGGACTTTTTGTTACCGAGACTGATAATGGCTCAAACGGTGTCATATCCCCGCTCGGCAACCTCGTGCCTAAGTTGCACGTTCAAGTGATTCGATTTTACCAGACCGGCGAACTGGAGAAGGCGCAGGAGATTTAAGCTAAATTATCTCTGGTGGATTGGGCTCTTCTGAAACTAGGAATCTCGGAGGTGAAAGCCGCGAACAGAAAGTGGGTTGGTTATGGAAGCTCTAGCCCGCAGAAACCTCTCCCCCAGATCAAACCAACCGCTATTGATGGAGAGATCCAAGATGCCTTGCAACCTGTCGTTGATCTTGAAGCACAAATATTAGCGGCCAATCTTTAGTAAAAGAAAAAGCTCAGATGTACCGAAACATTCAATATCAGACGGCCTAAGCTCCCTGGATCGTGGATTCAAAAGTCACCTGGAACCAATTATAGTCTGTCAATTGTATCAATTCCCTGAGCAAATTCCAAGCATCTGTGGATCTCGCAGACCTCAAAAGGCCGCACGGTGGTGTGGTATGCTCCGCAAAGGCCAAAGCCCAACCCGCGAGCGGGTTATCTATAGGCGCCTCCCCCCCCCCGGCGGCAATGACCCTCCAGAGGCCCAACTTTGCACAAAATCGTGACCTTGGCATATGTCAAGTAGATGAACTAGTTAATGACTGTTTTTTTCTTGGCATGACGCTTCATCGAAAAAGATCGATATTTGACCTTCTTAGGGAAGCAGAGGGAGGGTTGGGTTTGGCCCACTTTGAGCCAACAATCCTTCCGAATTTTGCGGAACACACCCGCCTGTTGGACCCGACTATACTTAGGGGCAGTTGTCACAGTATCGATTGGAGAGGTTATTCCATTGCCCAGAGTAAACATAATACCCCTGGACAAGCCTTGTTATCTTCTGACCACGGAGTTCTCGGCCAAGGACGGGGAATGTGGGGAAATATGCAGTGGGGTAGAAACACGGCGGCTAGATTCCGTATAGGTTATCTTCATGGTTATCTTCCACCTATCCCTTTAGTCGACATAGCCCTTCAGAGCGGTCCCAATAGGGGACCAAGGTGCGCTGATTAAACTATACACATTCGATAGGTACTGATAAGCCCTATAGGCACTGATCTGTTAACTCATTCAACTGTGATAAAAGTCGAGCCCTTACAGGAAGGTGACAAGTATTCTCACTCTAAGCTATATTGGACCAAAGCTCTCTGTAAGCCTGTTGTACATGGGGCGAAATGCATACAGAAGAGCTATGCTGACTAAAGGGATCTAGCCCTCGCTCTTATCTCTATGTTATCTATGTTATCTATGTTATCGTCGTGTCTGGCTCAGTCGATCCCTAGACGCTGTTAGATTAGTAGAGCTCAGGGATGCAGCAACCCAATTACCTCGAGTGGTCCTAGCTTGCCAAAACAGACTGATACGTACAGACCATGTACTTCCTTCATAATGCGGTGAGGGTTCGTTGGGGGCATAATTCCAAGAGGCACCTGTAAAGCTTAATTAGCCTCTCCCAATTCGGGTGCCCTCAGGGTTGGCTAGGGTCCAGTCAGTTTTGTGCCACAGGCCACGTCGATACGCGCTGGACGGGTCCATTCGGACACCTCAATTTCTTCCACGGCCAGTAGCGAGATAAATTGTTGTGTCGTTCTTCAATTCACAGCGGTCGAATAAAAGCCCCAAGGTTTCACCGAGTACTTAGACCTGCCGCGCAAATCCTGTTTCCTACTTCCACTCATCATCCAGAACAGTCATACAATGGACCACAGCGACACTCTCCCAGAAATGGGGAACCATTTCCAGGCCGTGAACACGACGACAACAACGGAAATCCCTCGCATCTTTTCCACTCTGTCTGCCGTGGCCATGGCATTTTCCATCACCAACACTTGGATTGGCTACTCCGCCACTTTTGTTCCGCCGCTTTTGGCTGGAGGTAGTCCAGCAGTCGTCTTTGCCCTAGTTCTGGCTTGCGTTGCGTGTACCATCATCGCCTTGGGCTTGGCGGAGCTATCGTCTGCTTTTCCTTCGAGCGGCGGCCAGTACCAGTGAGACGACGACACTTTTCATTGCTTTATTTAGAGTTGCCAGCTGACCGTGGACAACAGCTTCGTGGCGATGGTATCTAGTGAGAGATATCGTGTCCCTTTAGCTTTCACCGTAGGCTGGATAAGTATTTTAGGTAGGTAACAACAACCGTCAGGACGCAGCAATGATTTCTCAAAACTAACAGTGTTCAGGATGGCTTTTCACAACGGCCAGCACTGCAGTATTCTGCTCTCAGACATCTCTCATCCTCGCATCCTTCTATCACCCAGCTTTCGTCTACGAAGCATGGCAAGTCTGGCTGATCTACGTTCTTATCATCGTCATTTCCTGCCTCATCATCGTCCTCCTCCCGCGTTGGGTCCCAACCGCGGAGAGTATCTTCCTCTTCTCATCCCTCCTTGGTCTTACGGTCGCCTTCATCACCATCCTAGCTACGAGTGAGCGTAAACAATCTCCGAGAATAGTCTTCACCGAATGGGTGAATGTCACTGGCTGGCCCGATGGGCTGGCCTTTCTTCTAGCAACTGGCCAAGCTATGTACGGGTTTCTTGGCTTAGATGGTGCGACGCATATCGCAGAGGAGCTGCCCAACCCAGAGCGGACTGTTCCCCGGGTTATCTTGATGATAATGGTCATCGGGACTGTAACGAGCATTCCATGGACCATCGCCATGCTGTTTAGCACAAACGATCTCGACACAGTCGCTGCATCAGCACTCCCGATCCTTGAAGTCTTCCTTCAGGCCATCAACTCCAAAGCAGCGGCCACTTTTTTTACCGTCTGGATCTGCTTTATTTACTACGGCGCGCTGGTCAGCTGCTTCGTTACCTCAGGCCGTCTCATCTGGGCCTTTTCCCGCGATGGCGGCCTCCCGTACTCGCACACCTTTGCCAAGGTCCATCGCAGCCTCCATGCTCCCGTCAATGCCACACTCCTGGCAGGTGCTTTCCTTATCGTCACTGGCCTTCTCTACGTCGCATCCACCACAGCCTACAACAGTATCGTTGGCCTGGCCATCATGTCAACAAACCTCACGTGCGCCATCCCACAGGCCATCGTGCTGCTCCGTGGTCGGACTGTCCTGCCGAAACGGTACTTTGATCTGGGACGCATTGGGGGTGTTTTTTGCAACGCGTTTTCTACTCTTTATGCGGCATTATACGTTGCCTTGTTTTGTTTTCCTTTGACCCTACCTGTCCAGGCTGACTCCATGAATTATCAGTCTGTTGTGCTCGTGGGTGCTCTTGCTTTTATCTGTATCCTTTGGTTAGGTTGGAAGCGACATACATTCAGTGGGCCGAGTCTTGAAAACGAGGGGGTAGTCCTTAACCACCACATGATCAGTGACAAGATGCCCCCTCAAGAGACTGAGTAGCAGGAGATAAAGTAAACCTTAGATGTGGTAAATTACCACTATCTTCGCAATAGTATATTTTCAGCGCCTTCCTACATTGCCATAGGATTTGTATGGTAAATCGGGCCATGTCGGAAAGAACTGTATCGTAACGGATAGGATGTTTCATATAGATCACCACGATCACGTGGTCAACAGAATCGTGTGATAGCCACTCTTTTGAATATAATCAACCATTCAGACTCTCAATACGCGAAGTACCAGTCTAGGCCAAAACGGATATCAAGTTAACAGTAAATTCTAAAGTCTATAAACCCTAAATACCTGAATATTATATAAGCCTAATCTAAAAATCTTGATATCCAAATTTGGTATAGCCTACCCACAGGATCTAGGCTTGGCACCCCTCATGAACAAATTATTAGGTTTTTCTGCCCCGCCAGTAAGCTAGCTCTTCACTACATTATCCTCAATTGTTATCAACTAGCTAGATTATTTAGATAATCATATTCAGATTGTTAAAAAACCAGATCAAAAAATCTCAAAATTCGATGTAGTATAGGCGGGGTAGTGGCTTGACTCAGAAAAGCCCCCCCTCTACCCAGTCGCGACTATATTTAAGCGTGGCAACCCGCGATCTACTTGCCGAATTGGGAAATGTCATCCCCACATCCCCTTCCACACTCTTGTAATAACTGGGGTCTCCGGGCTTGTTCCCCGGGGTGCCTACTTTCTCAAGGCTGCTTCACGATTTCTCATGAGCGGATGATTAAGGCATCAGACCAGGCATTAGTCTAATAAGAGGGGTTTCGCGATATTGCGGGCTGGAATACGGTGTACCCGCGGAAGAGAAAAAAAAAAGGTTGTTGTAGCACCATTTCATATTGCAGTTACGGGCATTTTGTCTTGCTTGAAAGCCTCATTGATCAATGTTAAACAAGACATGTTTGTAAGTACGTAAGGAAGGTAAATATTCGAGGGGTTCGGGTGTTCGGTTCTTCGATCAGCCTCTTAAAAGCTTAAAGAAAGATATAGGAAACGAATTGGAAAAGATCGAAGAGAAACAATCTTGAAATATACATTCCGTACTTGGAGCCTATAAATATCATCACTCCGCATCATTTTTCAAAATCATTAATTCAATTCTCTTCAAGCTAACTGTCTCCTAGTCAGGATGATATTATGGATATTTGTGATAGTAAAGAAAAGAAGCTCTCTTGAAAAGGAGAAGAGGTCAAGATGGGAATGCTGAAGGTACTGGGAGTGAAGTGGACCATGCAATTGAAGACTCTCAGACAGATGAAGAACCTGAGTTACTGGAGCTCAACAACCAGAGGGTCTCAGAGAATTCAGAAGCATTCAATATATTATTAGATGGATATGCAGTTTGACTTACCTGTCTGGTTTACTATAAATTATAATTCTTAACTTCAACCCCCTGCAATGCCTACTGTAGTCTCTCTTCAGTCAATTATCGGGTGGATCGGTCTCATGTGTGACCCTCGTTTTGATTTCAGTACAGGCTGCTGTACCCTCGAAGGAATCCTCGAGTGGAAGGAGGACTATGTTAAATATTGTTAGGAATATAGGAATATGCATGGTATCGAACTCTGTAACATTCAAATAACGGCTGAACTCATGGATATTTCAACCCCCATGAATCCTTGCCTGTTTGAGGTAGTCAGTTATCGCAGTCAATTCAGCCATTCAGATAACTCAATACAATCATTCCACTCATCTTTTCTCATAATGATTGAAGGGCTCTGTCCGGCCAGTAAACCCTTGTATTTAATGACTAAACTTGCCAGGTTGCCGTGAAATAAAATGTCTCATTTTGGTTCTAGAGGGTTCATCCAGAAACTGTCTCGCTACTATTGGGCTTGTCGTCTTTTTCACTTGGATGACTGACAGGCCTTCTACCATGCAAGTAGATTATATCTTAACAGCAGACCAGGCCAATTCAGCCCAAAAAATTCAAAGTCCGTCGTACGATTACCAGAGCATACTTCGCCGCTCAAATCGCGCTACATCCAATTATCCAATGCAATCTGTCGACGCATAACGAGGTGCTATTTGTTGTAAATCAAAAGACCTATTGGTTATATGGATATCTGAGGGGATACAGAATGCTATATACAAAGTGAAACCCTACTTTATTTCTGATCAACTTGATCTTCGTGTAGATAGTGTGGGAATTATTTCCGATGTTACGTCTTCGCTCCTGAGTACCAACTGCCTTATATCACAACAGTACTAGCTGATCTACGCGCTGTAAACTAGACGAAACGCCAGAACCATGTAAGGTTGAATCAACCAATACTATATGAATGAGGTCTATTGGTTACAGAGGGCTTACAGGGAGTTCAGCAGCTACACCGGCCCTTTGAACACGTCCCACCTCCATTACCACCACCCGTTAGTCACGATATTCAACCGGCTCAGTCGAACAGGAAGGCGTCGCAAGTGTGCCCAGGAAGGGCGTATCTAAGGTTCAGGAACGCACCTGTCGGACAGATTATGGGGCATAATACCGGTAGACCAAAAATTCAACATCGGCGGCATCCTTAGCCAGTACTGTCATTTCCTGCTCTGACAACACCCTAAACCCGCTGTCAAGATGGTCGCTGACTGAACACCAAGATGCCCTCCCTTCAAGAGGTTGAAATCTCCGTGCGGCTGCTCTACATGGTGGATACCATCACATAATCTGTGGTAAATGAAAGATTCTCATTTCTGAGATGGTACCAAAGGCATATATAGAACATGGGCTCCGATTTGGTTTCCGATCAACGTGGCATTTTGTATGTATAGGGTAGGGATAATTTACGATGCTGCGACGGAGTTCCCATATCTCTACATCCACGAATCACTCTTATGTCCTATTAGGAAGCCCAACTCAGCCCTTCTTCAAGGCGAGCGCAACGGCAGTTGCAAACTCTTGACCGTAGTAAAACAGCTCGGGGTAGTGGACAGGGAAGGACGATTGCATGGCAATAGTCGTATTCAATCCGGGAATAACGTAGATGGCCTGGTCATACGTGCCCAGAGCAGTGAATGCGAGGTCGTCACCCAGCTGATACTTGTCGGCCCCGCGTGGCAAAGTCCACCATCCGGTCTGGTACCCGAAGTTAGGGGCGTCGTCAATAGCACCTGGTGCACGGATGCCTGTGCTGGTGCTACCCTTGGCTATATCGTGGAACCATCCAGCCGGAACCTTTGGGCCACCGTTCCCGTTGATGTTATCCAAGATATACAAAGCAAAGCGGGCCATGTCGCCGAGCGTGATTCCTAGTCCGCCATGGCCATCAACCTGTCCAGCTGCCGTGGCTCGCATCAAGCCGTCGTATTCCATACCAGCAGGCTCCCAGATGTTTCTTTGGATGTACGACTGAATTGGCTCTCCCACGGCTCTCGAAATAGCGACAGCGAGGACGTAGTAGTTTTGGTCGAGGTAGTTGTAAACCTCGCCAGGTGGTGCAGCGGTCTTGTATTGCCTGAATAACTCGAAAACGGCTTCCGGGTCACTCTCTAGGTAGATGTCAAAATAGTCGGGAACGTTGTCTGGCACCGTGACCCCGGATGTCATGTCAGAGATCTGGAGGAGTGAAACTTGTCCGTAAGGCGTGCCGACGAGTTCAGGGACATATTTTGATGCCAAGTCATCGATTGATATTTTCCCCTCGGCAACTGCTACTGCTAGCGCCGTGGAAGTGAAAGACTTGGTGCAGGACTGGATGACGTCCTTTGAAACAGGCGCATTGCCATACAGGTACTTCTCAACTCGAACTGCTCCGTGTTCGATAACCATCAAGCCAGCGATTCCGAACTTCGCCATGAAGGAGTCGATACTTTCGCGGCTACCATTTATTCTTGCTGAGACCTCAATTGGCTTTCCCTGGTGTAGTTGACGCAGCTTCGAGCCGTGACGGACTTGGACAGTCCTGTTTGCGAACAGCAGCTCCTCTTCATGCCGCGTCCGGATGGCACTGTTGGCGGGGTTTGTAGAGTTCAAGCTAGTTAGGCTAAAGGTACCGATCTTGGTGTAATCAACATATGGTAATACCGTGGGCTCGGCCAAGGTGCTAACTGACGACGCCGTAGACGCCAGAGCCACATTGGCGCAAGCGAAGGCAACAAGCATGAAGGCTTTGGTGAAATGCATTTCGAAACATCCGATAACATCAGCAAAGTAAGCCCAGGATCCCCAGAGGGAACGAAGATGGATTTGTATTTATAATAGACTCGACTCTACGCCATCCCAAAAGTCATCAGTGGGGTCAAAAACCATTGCGTAGCGTATCGCATCTTATCGGCCCCTCTGTGTTCCCCTTGGAGCCTATATAGGCCCCAATCTACTATATTCTAGCACTAAGAACTTGACTACGCTTAATTCCGAACATATCTCTAGGCACTATTAGAGACAGGTCTGTTAGGTAGAAAATCAAGACATCGGGGAATTGCATCCCTGTACGTTCAAATACAAGAGTACTGTGTTATCTTTACAGCTGACTTGGTGCTGTCAATTGCAACTAGAATTCGCCAATTACTTTCCCAAAACTAACGCACGGGCCCTCTCTTGCCTTTTCTACCCCAATATAATTCGAGAGTTTGGGTCCCGGTGAACCGGACAATTTGTACCCCTTTTTTTCCAGATGATTGGCACAATATCCGAAGGGATCTGAGCACTGATTGAAATAATCTTGTCAAAGGAATTTTGCAGATGGCGTCGTGATAGTCTGGCAGGTTTGATATGCAAACCTTCGTAGGGTTTGAAGCACTTCGACGGCAATGTTTCCGAAAGCCGCACCATTCCACTCGTATGAAGTCGGGTTTCCCAGAATTCCTAAGATGTTGTTAGCCTTTACTCATCGGTAGGACTCCACCATCTCCAATCCACCTTGCCTGGGCCATCATCCGACCGTCAATGCCCTCAGTTCATATTCGGCGCAAAGTTGGAGGGCTCAAGATCAACTTGGGAGCAATTTCGAAGATCATGTATTGATTTCTTTCAAATTTGTAAGTCCCATCGAAGTTTCTTGATTGTTGCGGTTACTGCCAGAGTCTATTGGTTGGTTCGTAGCTGTGTTTAGTGCACGTGTGGCCAGAGTAAGGTTACCGAGTTGCTTTCGTGATACCGAGCTGTGTTAAAAATATACAATACAAGCAAGCGCTATTTCAGCAATGCTGAAAAATGAAACAAACAATCCGCAAGATAAAGCCAAACCAAGGTAGCTGCGCTGCCACTTCCGCTTCATTCACATCTCGTGAACAAGATGCTGCTCAAACTACTCCTAATCGCCACTATTTCCTCCCATCCCTAGCTATTGGTGCCAGCCTTGAATATGCTACAATTCTAGGCATATTTAAGATCATCCGGTTTCTGTCTCAATCAGAAGATATATTAAGATATCTTCCCATGTAAGCGACTTACGATCATTTTCGTGCTGGGGAGAATGGCGCCGTCGAGCGAAGCGCCAAGGCGGAAGGAAGTCGCTATGAATTCAGATGTCAAGGCCTATAGAGAACGCATGCTGGAGGTATTTGAAAGAATCGCAAGAGTGGTATCCTGACTTTGAAGTAAGTCCTGCCTGAATAGAAATCCAAATTCATTCACGGGCTTACGCTTTTACAGACTCACTAATGTCAGAGAGTTAGCGATGAAGGCACTCTCGGGTAACTAGCCTCTTGAGACTAGATGACGGGTGCATTGCAGGAGATACCACGCGCGCTGTGGAGTGAGATTCCCACATATTTATCGAACCGGAGCAAAAGTATGTTCAGGTTGCCATTGAGTCATATTCGACTCATGTGACAGGATGACTGAGGAAAGTTCCATGCTCTTCAACTCCAGGCAGGGATATCTGAAGTTTACCTCACCTACAGTTGAATTGCATCCGACATTGCCGAGGAAAAGGAATTCACAATTCGCGGTACTTATATCTATCAACCTCGAGCCCCGCACTCATCAATGACACTAAGACTTAATCTGACATTTCCTCTCACTCCGCTAACGCTTGTAGCATTGGCCATCGCTAGCGATTTTACTGGGGCATGTAGAAATCCCAGTATACAGCCTTATTTCTGGCACGGCATAACTGGGAGAGTACGTTTCTGGGCAGGTCGATTGATATAAGAGCACGTTCCAGCCGGGTGCTCTCTAGAACCGGCAGCTGCTAGGCATGGTGAATGGTGTCGGCTGTAATATCTTGTAGCTAGGTGAATACAGGGCGATCGATCCATACTGGTGCTCAAATGGTCAGGATTTGGCTGGGCTGCTTTAGGTGAATCTCCTGAGCCTGGCCGTGGAGATTACTCATGGCCGCACCGAGGAGTATCTTGCCCTCAGACAATAATCCTCCCACATCACGAATCTTGGCATGTTTATATTTTTTATATCAGGATGAGTACTCGCTGTTACCCATCGGCCATGGAGTCAATACGCATGATCGCCCGCAAGTCTTGCGGCCGTGAGATTTTATACCCAGGGGGTACCCATGATTATGCCGAAGCCTACTTCGGACGATAGAGACAGTCGAGGGTGATGGACGTGGGTGTCATTTGTTTTTCCTCCTAGGTTTGGTTTACTCCTTCTTTTGTCTCTCCTATGAGACTTAATGGAAGTAGAAAACAATGGAAATGTCGAAGCATAGATACATGCGGCACCCCGATCACCACGGTTGGTCCACCGTATACACGCTCCCACGGCGATGGGAGCCCCATCCCGACGACAACTAGAATATAACCTCTCTTACTGTTCTGCTGGACTTCTTCGTATTCTTTCTTCTCTCGTCAGTCTTGATACTCTCGTTGAAAGACACAAATCAATTTCTGGTTTCCTTCCTGGCTGTAATACTTGTTTCAATCAGAATAAGTTGTTTCACTATTTCATTTTATTCATCTTACCTAGTTGACAGTTCCCTTACTATTACAGGTATCTAAACTGTAAAATCTCTATATCTGTCTTGCTCTGAAGATACAGAGTACTATTGTTTCCGGCTCGGTATTCCCAGTAGAATTTGCAAATCTGTTACGTCGTCTGTTCTCCGAAACAAGGTAGAAGCGGAAGACAAGAGACAGAAGGATTCCAAGGGCGGGACAAATCATTATACCGAGGAATGCACTGGTGTATATAGATGCTTCCCGTGCAAAGAAGAATTGGGGTCTAAGAATATTATCTGTGCAGTATGCGATGAAGCTCTGATTCATGGGGTTAGTAGAGATAAACCCAAAGTAATGACAGGAAACTGACAATTGCATAGACGGTGGTCTTCTTTGTGAAACCTCCAATATTTCCTGACATAAATGCCATCTTCAAGGGGAACCTGGTCGAATAGTCCATCAACAGATATGTTTCAGCAAAACGAACCCATTTGTTGGCTTCTGGAAGTTGGTTGACAAGGGCTGTCCCGATGAGGGCGACGGCGTGGATCCACGCTATCCAGTACGTCTGAGTGCTTGGAAAGTAATTCCTCCCGCCGGTAGTAAAGATCACCAGAAGGAGCTGAAGCACATAGCCCACAGAAGACAGGAGCAATGTATGGAACGTGCTGAAGCCGAACCCTACTTATGGCTCTTGTTTCCCGTCAGGTTTTCGTTAACTCGCACGACAAATTTACTACGGTCCTTCTTGCTGAGAAACCGAGCATCAAAAAGGGTATCTGGAAGGATGAAGAAGACACAAACTGACCAACAGACTGTCACCCCTCTGAGAATCAGAAAAGCTACCTAAGTTTGTTTTAGAGTCTGGTCCGGCTTGGAAACTCTGAGACCAGTGAGGTACCATATATCTTCCAAGGCTCGATCTTTTGAATATGTCCAATACCGTATTGAATCAAACTACCAAAGATACCAGCGGATGTGTTCCCAAGGAATCAGGGTGCGTGCCGGATAGGTTGCTCGGAACGCTTGTACCATATAGAGATGACGATAGTGAGACCACGTGTAATTGCAGCTTCCGCAATACCGAGGAAGAAGCGAGTCGCAAGCAGGCCACTAGCGTTGAAACAGATAGCAGTCAATATAAGCGTTGCGCCCCATACAAAGCTACAGTACCGAGTCGGCATCTACAGACGACAAGAGGATGTTGTGGAGAGGCTTACACTGAGGTCGAGATGGTTTTCACGACTCTCCAGCTTACCATCAATGCGCCTGCCGGGTATGACGCAACAAGATACCCGAAGTAGTAGATCCCGCTAGACCACGAGTACTCTTCGCCCGTCAGATTTAAGTCCTCGAGAAGCCCTAGAATTGCTGTAGAGCTAAGGGCCGTTTTGTCCAGGGACTGGAAGAAGTAGGATAGTGCCATGACAGGTAACAAACTGGGGATTTGTTTATGTCAAGGAGACTCATATACCAGGGAACAAATCTCAATAGGAGGGGCCAGTCACTTACAATCTATCTATTCTACGGAGAATTCTCTTCTCCTCTTGGGGTTCTAGAATATGCTCTGAGTCGACTGCACCTTTTACCTGTTGACTGTATAGATTTGCTTCGCTGCCGTACTCCTCAACTTTGTCAGATGTAAAATTTGTCATAGTGATAGGAATATGCTCCTATGCGCAAAGACAGTCAAGCTGAGATGGTAAAATGGGTTGCGTGCCTTGGGAGTTGATAACAAGCAGTCAACTCGCTACTTACTGCCGCTTTTATTGACTCATGTTGTTATGGTCAGGGCCATGGATAGCAATGCCACATGTCCGGAACGGACAAGATCGGATGCCAGCCGCTATTGTTGATCTACTCTTAGCCCCTTCTTCAAGTCAGATCTAGGTAAAGATTGAGACTAATTCATTCCGTAAAGCTCGGACGGATGGCTCAGCAGGGTAGTAATGTCAAAATGCAGTCCTGGTTAGACCTCAGAATTACCCTCTCGAGGGGTCTAAGCTCCAGACCTCAAGCCTCTCCTCGCGAGTGTCGGCTTAAAATTTCGGACCCTTACCCGACCCTCGACCCCTGCTGACCCTCGTAGACCCTCGTTTTCATAAAAGGTCTGCGCGTTTCATAATTTTGGAGGATAAATTTCATAATTCACCCTGTTTAAAGAAAGTATGTCTTATTTCAACTCTTTGTGCTGTTTGATCAGCCCGCGGGTCACCCGCGGGTAGTGGCAAGGTCTAGTCCGCTTAGTCTTGTAATTGGAATAGGTTACAGGTTTCTTATTACCAAGAAATAGGCGTTTGACATTTCTAGGCCAATGAGCTATTTGTCTGAACTCCACGGAATAAATTGGTCACAACCGGCTTCTCTACCCGATCGTACGAACGGGGATCCTCGGATATAGAACTCATAGACGCCGTTTGTCTGTCGTATAATACAATTTCAATGCTGCGACAACAGGTACAACCGTATAAACGTAACGTATTCACGGTGTTTTCAAACGGGGTGGTGATCGCCCAAACGTCATCCCTGGCCGCACAAGCGTTGAATACTATAGTAAGTCAACTGTTCTTCACCTTGAGCCATGAATAATATATCGTCTTACAGCCCAACCCTAATAGTCCGAAGCAAAATTTTGGCTGCTGCAGAGCGCCCTTGGCAGCGTTTAAAGAAGTGTCTCGAAGGCGCATCCTTGGCCACAGGCTGCGAGGTTCACTGCCACCCCCTCAACTCGGACGCAGATCTACGTTCTTCTGTGACTCTTTGCAAAGCCTTCGCAGATGTTATGCCAGTAGAAAGCGTCTCTCTAGAAGAACCCCCCGATTTCTTGGCTGGGTCAACTGATATGGGCAATGTGACGTACGAATGTCCCGGATTCCACGGTGCGTTTGTCATCAACACAGTATGGGGTCAAGGCAATCATACCAAAGGCTTCGCAAACGCCGCTGGTTTGGAAGAGTCTTTTAGGTCAACAGTTAAATGGGGCAAGGGTATGGCTCAAGTTCGTTGGAGGATAATCAGGGACGATGAATTGATGATGAGGTTAGAAAATGCTGGGAGGAGGATATGAAGCTCTCTGCCCTATAATTAAACCAGATTAATATGCAGTGTAATTTCGAAAAGAAAGTGAACTCTAAATTTCTACGGTAAGTAGTACATTCCCTTAACCTGGAACTATAACGTACCAGATCCCAGCAGATGTACCATGTAGCCATAGCTTTATTGTCTAATCGTTTTTACGCTACCGTTGCCAACGTTCGGGCTATGTCATTCATATAGAGATTATTGAATCCGTGAGTTGTTTCTCCATTAGACTAAGCTGATGATTAGGTTCTGAGGACGGATTCACTGCCAATATGTGAGTTGTGTCTGCGGTCCTTGGGGGGTGGGTCACTGTCATACTTGTGGGATATGGCCCTGTGCAGTCTGCATACAGACAATGCTCCGGTACGAACTCGTCTCCAGAAAATATGTGTGGCGAGTTGTCTGGCATTCACCATGGTGAAGTGTTAGTTTTGGACGTAGTTTGCATGTTTGGTGATGGGAGCAAAGCTACTGAATCTGGATGATAAGAGATGGGGCTCATTATCAGTGGGATAAATATTCTTTTCTCCTTTCTGTTCTCTACGCTACACTCAAGCACGAAGATCTCAAATAAACATGGTAGTATTCAACGGAGTATCAAGTCTTGGGGGAAAGGAGAACAAGAAAACACAAAGAGAACGTAAAATGTAAAACACTGCTTACATATCATTACATATCGTAGACAAAGAAAATTAGGATAAGTGATTAGGATTGTGGTGGCTTTGGAAAGTAAGAGACCGAATCAAAATCGACAATACAATGAATCAGTTTCGGCCACTTCCATGTTCGCTTGCACTTTGAATGCCACCAACGCCAACATCTCGAGATTTCCCGACTCACAATGCGAACAGTCCATCTTGCCATTCTCGATTTTGATATTCCTCTTCGATAGCCATACGACACTCATGGCTTATGCAGTGCTCAGTTTAGTGATAAATATAGATATTATCCAAAGCTTGTTCTTGCACAAATGAATTGAGCATGATACATGATGGTACAGCCGCAGTGATGTTTCTGCATGGGATATCCGCTTGCGTTCTTATTTACCATGCGATATCCTGCGATTCGACAACTATACAATAATTACCACTTCCTCTCACTGCGCTAGTAATCATGCCTTCGACCAACATCTTGGAATGCCCAAACATGGTGGCTTGGAGAGTGAAAAGGGCTGTGTCGCTATCAGTTCCTCCGTGTTGAGTGGCTGCTGATCACACCTGAGTGCGTACATTCTATTCCACAGACCCCAGGACATATGGTCGCGTTTCTCCACTTTGGGGTTTTTACCCCAAACTGGATGATGTCAGCCGCTTTCAGTAGTTACGGGGTAGAATGGCAAACCACCCAAGTTCAGTACCCATCCCTCTCCGGTTTTATTACAACTTTGGCAGATAAAAAGCCATAATGACTATCCACGTCGGCATCATTGGCTTGTCTGCCGGCGGTGGTTGGGCTGCTACTGCCCATTTGCCATATCTGCAGCAGTCCACCAAATATACCGTCACTGCCGTTTGCAACTCGTCCGCCGCGGCCAGCAAGAAGGCTATTGAAAAGTACGGTCTCCGTTCTGCCAAAGCTTTCGACGATGTCAAAACCATGTGTACCTCACAGAAAGTTGACCTGGTGGTCTGTGCTGTTGCTGTTTTTTCGCATTATGAGCTCATTAAACCTGCAATCGAATCCGGCAAGGACGTCTATGTGGAATGGCCACTGTGCGCTACGACGAAACAGGCCGAAGAAATCCATCAGCTAGCTCGGGAAAACGGTGTTCGGACCATAGTTGGTCTTCAAGGTTGTGTTTCGCATGTGCAAACTACTTTGGAGGAGATTATCAAGAGCGGCAGGATTGGCAGCCCATTGGTCACTCAAATCTCCGGTAGCGCGTGTACCGGGGAGACAGGAACGCGTCTTGTGGAGCGTTATCAGTACTTCAAGGACCGTGATATCGATGGTGTTACAGGCCAGGTTATGCTGAGCATCTACATTGGGCATACATTTGAGCCTTTGGCTCAGCTGCTTGGCCAGCCGACTGACGTGTCAGCGCAGCTAAAGACGACATGGCCTTTAGTCAACATCGTCACACCCGACAACAGAGTCCTTGAGAGTGATGTCCATAAAACTGCGGATGACTATGCCTCTTTACAGGGCACTCTCATATCAGGTGTCAAGTACACATATACCATGCGTGGCGGTGATGCCTTTGATGATGGCGAAGGCTTAGTTTGGGACATTATAGGTGACAAAGGCCAGATTCGACTGGATGGAAGCTCGATAATGTTGAATCTTGGTGCACCTGACTATAGGATTCGCGTCAAGGACTATCAGTCCAACCGTATCGAAACTACAAGGCTCCATCAGCATCTGGATCTCCCTTTAGCTGCCCAAAACATCGGAAAGCTTTACGAGAATTTTGCAGATGGAAAGGATGTACCTACTTTTGAGGACGCTATCAGACGACATAATTTTTTGGATGCAGTCTTTCTTTCTGCAAATAAGAGAGGCGTTCAAGAGTATGTTCCACGCCGTTAGATGTGAAAACTATCATGGAGGATTCTGTGTTTGAGGCCTCGTGTTATCTACAGCTTCCTACACAAATATATATATTATTATTTGTAGTAAATACTATTTACTATAAATAATAATATATATATTGGATTTATCGAAGTAGAGTTGAAACCCTAAAACCCTAAAATTCTTACAAAAATTACTTCTCAACTTCGGATACCTATAACACCACTAGTAGTTCGAAAATCAACTTCTCTATTTTCCAGACTCTATATAATACTCGTGAGCTAGACTAAAAGATACACAGCCTGCAGAATTGTCATAATACTAAACAAAAAGTTTCTAGCAGTCTAATTACTTATATTCAACATCTTGAAAAGACGGTGCAAATAGCTATACATATCAACTATCTCTTACAGCAAAAAAATAAGAATTTACGAGCTTAAAATATCGAAAATACAAAAAGAAGGTAGGGAGACGTGCTCGGCTAGGGATTAATGTCCTTCTACATATACAGGAAGATCAAGATCATATTCAGCAGCTTATACGCAGCTTAATGAGCAACCCGAGCAATCTACTCCTGTACCTCGTCGACGAGCTCCGCAACGCTGCAGTAGAAGTGGAATAGTTGGATATACTCTAAGGAATTGCCCTAGTGAATAGCTACCGTTTCATATATTTATTTCGTCAACTTCAATAGTAGGTGGTTGAAGTTGGTGTGTATGTAAGAAGACGCGATTTTGGATGGGGTGATCGGGACGGCCGGGACATGTTAGTGTCGAAGAGCTTAGCAGGCCGTACTGTACCAACAAATAGGAGATTGTCAAAAAACAAGTCTGAGTTGATGTTTTGCCCATAACACGCAATTTATACAGGCAATACCAAATGACTAATTAACTACGGTTTTCACCCGATTTTCCCCCACTAACGTGATCTATCACCTGGCCGCCAAGCCCCTGCTACTACTACTTATATAGTATATAATTCAACCACCTCCAATTACATTGCAAAGCCTAGGCATCATTGATAATTGGGCCCCTATTGCCCTTATATTCTGGCTCTCTGCAATTGGTACAGCGCTTTGGGGTTCTGTTATTGGCCGATCCTGGCACACGTAATGGTACCAATGGCGTCGCCATCTGAGTTTGGGCCTCAATTAGTATACGTAACTGTATATCCTCGGCCACTATTCCACCTTAATATACTAATTGCCTGTTTATTATTGTCCATTTGCGCTTTTTTGGTCCATTTTCGGCCATTACACGCTCACATATAGCGCAAATTATAGAAAGTTGATTTTAAAGGTTTATATAGATTTTCAGACTATTTATTCGCTAAATCCCTCAAAAAATCTAGAATTATACTCTCCTATATAGGTTTTTCTTATATTCGAGCCACAACCCTGAAATAAATATCGACTGTTGAGATATTAGACTGGTCAAAAAGAGCAATTTGTATGGCGCTTTGGGGTGGCCTGCTGGCTTGTCCCACCCACTCGTTTGTGAAATACGTTAGCTCTCACTGTATTCTGATATTGACCCTCATATAATTTACAACAGCACATTTTTAAAAAACATACCTGAGACATAGCCGATAACATATTCATCTAGAAAAGCCTCATCAATGCTGGGCCATCCTTTTTAACCGCCATGCTCTGTTAAATCAGACATAGATCCGACGCTAAGCCATGGATGAGCATAACTATCCATCGAGAATCCATAAAGCTCAAAGCGTGCGGTCGGAAAACCTCCCCTTCCGTCAGCGACAGTAACAAAACTCTGGCTACAAATTGACGATCAAAAATGGCGTCGATGGAAGATTGCTTGTCTAACAGTACATATTGAAGAGGGGAAACCACTGCAGTCGACTAGGCGGTCGACTGAATCGTAAGGCGTACGCAAACCCAAAGCGAAAGTGCCCACAAGCTCCGTTAGGCTAGGGGTAGGTTCGTGGCGTGGTCTATCAAGCGGTAATCAAAAAGGCCATCGCAAAGGTATCAAGCTGTGGGATGTGTGTGTTGTAGCAATCTCGTCCTTAGACTAATTCTAAGAACGACCATGCGACAACCTGGCCGGCAGGCCTGTCAGAGGCCCGAGAGTAATGCAACAAGGCCAACGCATTCAAATTCCCACTGCAATTTGTACGTATCGAATGAATGATTAGTGTAATGGTGAATAACGAAGCAACCGAGCGGGGTATTGCTGGGAGGCATGGCGAGATCAATGCTGTTAAAACTTACAGGCGGCCGAGGAAGTGTGAGCCTTTTACTATATATGGCTGTGTTTGGGAAGCATTCTTTCTTCCGGAAATACTTGATACTTCTGCGAACTTGGAAACTTGATTTATACACGAGTGCAGCGAAGTAAACGCACCATGGCAGTCTTAATACACGCAGTGGTCAAATGGGGCTATGCAACACCAAGACCCAATAGTGTTAGGCATCCAAACGAAACTGATAGAATTCTAGAGACACTAGAGTTTGCAGTAAACTGGAGAGCAATTCCGAGCTGAGATCTGTAAGTTCTGGACTATCTGAGGTTGGTCGAAGGTACCCACATGGGCGCATCCGGAATACATTCACGTTTTCTCAAGCCACATTCAGGTGTAAATGTCAACAGATCCCCCAGTACAACACTAATCATAAGCACGGTGATTATGACTACATGCCATTGTGAGCCTATATCCGACAAGTCCGTCCCTTCATACTGTCAGCAAGCTTAGAACTTAGAATTTCCGCCACCGTTAATATTGTAATCATCGGATTTACTCCACTGGCAGCTGGGAAGACAGAAGAGTCAATAACGTAAAGTCCGTCCATTTCCCAGGTCATCCCGTTATGATTAACAACACTTCCAGACGGAGATGCACCTATCCTGCATGTTCCCATTTGATGTGCGCTCACAAAGCTCCCCTTTTCAGGATCCAGAGGGGCATGTTGCTTCAATCTGATAATCCATTCCTCGAATTTCTGCTCGGCGCTAGATTGGTCCATGTGGCGATCGCGAACAAATGGTGGAAAATCGTAACCCAAATGAAATTCGATTGCACCCGATACGAAAGCCATTCGAGCCGCTGCAATAATACCTTCCAGAGAGAATTCAAGATCTCGACTTGACATTTTGTAATCAACACGACAGTGTCCTTGGTCATCGGGGTAAACAGTCCCACTTCCTTGATCTCTAACAAGGCAAATGAAACTGGTCATGAAACGCAGCTTGGCCGCAAAAAGCTTGAATTGAATTCCATCTTTCCATGGAAAAAGTGGCAAGAAAATTGATGGGAGCATACAACAAGCCTCAATCTTCACTCCATGGCCATGTTCGAGATTCTCAAATTCGTTCACCACGGTCGTTAGTGCAGAGCCTTCCCATGGCTTCATTTCCTCCTCAAAGACAGCCGCCCCCACCATCACGGGATGAAGGCGCAAGTTCTGACCAATATTTGGATTCTGCAATCCACTGCGCTTTAGAAGTAGTGGGCTGTTGAGTGATCCACAGGAAACGACCACCTTCTTCGCATTGATGATCAATCTTTGTGAGACAGGAGATGATGAGCCAGTTTGGACTCGGCTTTCCCTTGACGTCCAACTGCAATCTAGTCCTGTGGCATGCCGAACTCCAGAACAGTCGACTTTTGAGATGACTTTATTTACAAGACAGCCGTCAATTAACAAGGCCCCGGCAGCGGCAGCATCGCGCAGGTATGTTTCTGCAGGGCCTTGTTTCTCACCATTTTCGCATCCATACGTGCATTGCCCGCAGTAATGGTCCTTGTTGAATCCCGTATTCTGGGGAACAATCGAAGAACGATAGCCAAGTCTTTGGGCGCCCTCCATGATGACGTGGTTACTTTTACTGTGACGCGCCGGTTCGCAGACACCCAAATATTGATAAACATTATCCGAAACTTGTTGGAACCGTTCGGATGTAAACAAAGGCAGTTGGGAAACCTTTGACCAATCCTCTCGAACAAAGTCTTGAAGCTGTAGTGCAGCTGACCAATTCACAGTGCCGCCACCACCCCAAGTGGCCCCGGAAGTAATGGATATCGATCCGTCATCGGACGTATACCCGCCTCCATTTTCAAATAGATTGCGTTTTGCCTCCATCGGACTCATTGGAAAGCATTGTAGGTTGGAAAAGTCGTAGCCTTTCTCAACTATGGCCACACGGAGTCCTGCCTGGGCAAGGTTCCTGGCAGCCACCGCGCCACCACATCCACTTCCAGCAATAACAACATCAACCTCGAGTATCTCCACTTCTTTAAAGCCAGAGAATTGCATAAATTTAGATTGATACCTGGATCTTGCTTTTTTGACCGTGTGCTCGCAACCCGGTAATAATTCCAATCCAAGAATAGCAGATAAGGTCGGACTAGTTGATACCCATATCGTTTTGAATGAAGACTCAAATATACCGCAAGCTATCCTGAAGGTAGGATTTTGTGAAGCTTTTAATTGGCGAAACAGGCTTCTTCTTTCTGTTACGTCTAGAGAGCCTAGCGGTTTCTGAAGCCCAGGTATGAGTTGGGATCCATCCGGTAAACTACCCAGTTCGTAACATGAGATAAGCTGAAAGACGTGACAATAAGAATGAAAAATTTGCATACCTTAATTCATCCAGCAGTTTCATTAAATTTTGGCAGGTATCATATGGTAGTCCTTGAAAAAATCGACGCACATATTCTTCGAAGAGAGGATAATCTGATAAGGTATCCTCCAAATAATCAAACACCACTTGATGAGGTAGTCGTGAAAGATTGCGGACGCTGAGCGGGTTGACTAGGTCTTGCAATTCTGACAACGACAGTCCCGCTTGTTCGGGTCTAGATTGCTGTTCATATGTAATAGATGGGATGACAACATCTGCCAGTGAGCGAAGGGTACGCCATCGAGATGGCGTTAGAGTAAAACATGGATCACTTGATGACAATGATATGTCTTGGCACATCTTTGAAGCCGGCTCTATCGTATGATCTATATTTTCAAAAACCTGGTCTTCGATGGGAACTGGGAATGCCCGCGATGTTTGTAATCTTTGACTTTGGGGTAAAAGGATATGGAGTAAGAAATCCAAGACCTGACATACCAATTTCCGGTACTTGGGGTAGAAATTTGCAGCGGTAACTAGTATACGTTAAAACTTAAATAGGACAAATGTGTGCAGTTCGCAGGAATTATCAGCTATTTTTGCAAATACGAAATCCAAATCCCGAAATTTCGAAATTACCGACGATGCCTCCACCACAGGTTGTCCCGTATATTCGTCTGACAATTTTCTTCAAGGCCAAAGAAGGAATGACTCCTAAAGAAATGTATCAATACTGGGCAGGGCCACATTCGACCTTGGCAAAATCTCTCCCAGGGTGGCTTGACCGAGTGAAAAGATATACTCAAGCATGAAATTCTACCTCTTTATTCAGGAATCACTGTACTAATAGTCCAGCTACAGACACACTGCCCACCGGAATATATGAAACTTACCTCAAGTTTTGGCAACCAGCCTTTGCCTTATGATGGGTTTGCAGAGGTTTGGGTCGAGGATGTGGAAGATTATGCTTCCTGGCTCAAGGACCCAAAGAACACCGCAATTCTGAAAGGTACGCTTTGCCACGATTTTCTAGGCTTCTACGAGTGGAATTGACAGTCAGTAGCGGATAATGAAAAGTTCATGGGGCCTGACTTTGCCATGATGATTGGCTATGAAACATTGCAAGTTGGAGAGTCTGTTCCAAATTTGCCAAAAAAATCATTTTTATTGTGATTGTATTCTGCGTAGAAGACTAGGAGAGACTTTATGAGCAATATGAGTAGTGTCCTTCTTTAATAAAATTCAGCACGGATCATTCAGACTAAAGGATATAGTACCATAAAGAAGATGAAAGTTCGTTTTGTTGTGTAAAACATGTGAATCTTGTTACATTCATACCCTCTATTAATTTTGGATATCCTCTTCTAAATAGGCCATAATATATAGCTACGTCTATTTATCCCGCTTGGTTGAATTATTTTGTTTCCCCGCGACATTGATACGTAAGTTTCGCGGTTCAAAGTTTATGAATTGCAGACTCAGATAAGGAAATGAACGGATACGTTCCATAATTGCAACCGGAATACATAGGCAGTCGTTTACACAACGACAAAGGCAAACAGATCAAATAGATAAAGAACTGAAGGTAAATAAAAATGGGTAGTGGATATACTAGTTCGGGCATCCCCCCCATCACCTACCCTCCCGATAGTCAGGGTGATGTAGAGTTGCTATTCGAATCAAGATAGCTGAAAATATTCATGAGCACTCCGTTGTCGACAAGCCTTGCCCCATTTTATCATAATTAAAAAGCTAGCAGATGACAACAGTCCAACAAGGCCAGCTATGAGGAAGCAATTTTGAAATCCTAGGTCTGTGAACCAGGGGGTGATGCTATTCATAAGGTAGTCAGCGGTGAGACAGCCTTTCTTAGCTTCAAAAAGTTGTGAACGCTTACCCATATCCCAAGGCAAATGCCATCGTGTTTCGAATAATTATCACAGTAGGTAAAGCATCAGCGCTTATGTTATGGTAGCTGTCAATGAGGTAATTTATGCTCAAGGTTACTCCGCAAGAGTTGATGAATCCGAGGCCAGCCATTGCGACCAAGAGAGCAAACCAATGTATATGGTGTGCGGCTCCAATACCCCATAACATCAAAAACCCAGGAGTGGCAATGACGCATATGGCAAACGGCCAAAGCCGAAATTCAGCTTCCATGATGCCATCATTTCGCCGAGAGAGTCGGATGACAAGCCAGTCACTAAATCTTCCCGTGTATGGGATCCTGGGGTTGTTTATCAATATCAGCATTTCATGACGCTATTACACCTGACTTACGCAATAAGAGTGCCAACAAAAGGAGCAAGATATGATAGGCCGACCGCCGAGGTTCTGGTAGAGGAAAGGTCATTAGTGAGTGGCATTAGATGCATAGCGAGAAGGACACTCACTCAAAGTTGTAGGGAGCTTGACTCAATATCACGGACGACGTTGCATTCATGACGTTGAACCAAATTAGATATGTTCCATAAGTTGCACTAGAATAAATGGTTTAGACATAGCTCACGTTAGCCTTAGTAAGTATAACATACCCACAGAAAACAATCAAGGGCCAGCGGAGGTATTGGAAAATACGAATCGCATTTCGCATTGCACGGTAAGAATCGTCTTTCCTAACAAGCGACAGTCTTGATATGAAGCGTTTCTGAGATACCATAGTACCCAATTCACAATCTACCGCCCTAGGTTCTGCTTCTGATCCTTTTTCGTCTGTTTTGCTATGCTCCAGCACTCCATCCGGTTTTTTCTCCACGTTCAATGACTGAGGTGTAGTGATAGTCCGGGAAAAAGAGGTTTCTTCCATGAAAAAAAAAAGAAAGACAAATGAGACTCCGTTGAAAATTGTTGGAACATAGAATACCCAGTTCAAGTCCGCACGTAAAGCAATATACCCGTAAAAAACCGGGCCCAGATACATTCCAGCTACAATAGACAGTGCATATAGGGCAAGATACCTCCCATGCTGGTGCACAAAATAAACATCAGTCACGGAGGTCTCCGGTAGTGCTTCGGACGGAGCAACAAAGAACCCCGCCAAGACTCGGTTGAGTAGCCATTCCGCTTTTGTTGTGCAAAAAGGACTCCAAATACAACACCCAAGAGTACCGAGTACAGCGAGCAAATATGTTAATCTCTTGCCATACTTCAATGCAAATGGTTGCCAGAAAATGAGGCCCCATCCAGCGAGGAGAAACATATACCCTGTTCCTTCATTGATAGTGGCGACTGAGAGTCCAGTCTTTTTGGAGAATTGGGTAAGGACAGCGATATACGTCGAGTTCGCCAACGTTTCACAAGCCATAAATATTTGCAGACATATTGTCGAAAGCGTCTTGCGGGAAGGTGACCAGTTGAGAGGATCATGGGGATCATCAGAAGGCGTCGGAAGGAGAATAACGTCCCTTTCTGCGGAATGGGATGCGTTGTGATTTTCAATATCAATCAGCTGCACGGTACCCGGGATTCGGTCATTCTCATTCTCACAGGCGCGAGCCATGTTTGCAGTTGGCCTTTCCTTTTGGAATGCCATGGACCAGAAGGCTTGTTACAACGGCTGATATATGACTACTCCGGGAATTCGAGGTTGATTGACCCCAGAAAAGTTACCCCATCGCGCCCTCCAGCTCAGAATGGATACCGGGGCCACCGATGCGCTGAAACTAGATTTAACTGGAGAGTGTCAAAAAGAAGGTCCGATAAGGGTCCACCCTGTCTAAAGGTTCCTTCATAACAATCCGCCATTTAACCAATAATCCCCAGAATACGTGGCGTGGCAACTACGAAAGTACCCATTGATTTGGAGTAGAAAAGTTAGGGACCAATCATCTGTTCTTGAATTGACTCTAGGCCTATCTGCCTCCTATTCATCCGCTCTTATGCTGGGGCGATTTAAGCCATGGGGATTTATTGCCGAGACCCCGAAAAAGAAAGCCCCAGGAATAAGGCTTTCTATGTCCATGGTCCGGTGAGTCGGTGAATAAAGTTCTCTGTGTAGAGAGCTAGTATGCAACAACTACTCGTCGGGAGAGTTTGGGAAGAGGACAACCTGATTCTGACAAGAAAGCCTATCCTTGATGAAAGTGAGACCGAGAAACATACAGCTTTCAAGCTTTACCGAATACTAGATCCTGTCGGTCCTCCTCCACAATGCATTTATCTGCTTATTTGTGGCTGAAAGATTATTGACTTTCGAAGCCATGATTAACTGCTCTGCTCCCCTTACGCGAAAAGTGGCATTTGTCATCCATTATTAACAAATTAGCATTCACTTTACTCTTCAAATGAGCTCTGAATTCTTTTTCTTAAAGCATAAATATCTAGGGGTTATATTCCTACTTTACTAGTTGAAATAGAAAGGGACAAACAAGGCCCTGGTTTAAACTCATTCTACGGACTCCAATGCATGCCAGGAAAGACTTTTTTTCCAGGTCACATGAACGGCCAAAACCCCAGCTGAAGAGAAAACACCCCATTCAGCTCGGAAAGATGTGTAATTTGACCCCAGCTCGGCCAAATATCCTTATATTAAACACGCTGACGGGTACAAACCCTGTTTTGTGCAATACCGTCTCTTCGGGCAAAAGCGCAGAATATCATCCATATCAAAACCATGGACACCAACGTGAGAAAGTTCCGCATTGCTCTGATACGCAACTTTCACTCGATCGTTGAATGGGGCTCTTTTAATATTGGCTCATTCAAGAATTTAATACAAAATATTCTTCCAAGCGCCCAAATCCACGTGTACGCCCCAATCTCGGGCGACGGGTTCCCTGACGTGTTCGCCTACGATCTCATTATCCTGTCCGGAGGGCCTCAAAGTTTGCTACTTGAAAGTCAACCCTCCTGGGTGGAAGAGACGTTCGCCTTTATCAGAGCATTTTCTGAATCATCTACGAATGCCAAGCTATTGGGTATCTGCTGGGGACACTTGGCTATATGTCGGGCATTTGGTGGTAGCTTGACAGAAAGACAATGCGTACGTCCCCATAGAAACATTTCCGAGAGTTTCTAACATATACCAGATGGATGTGGAAAAGGTCCGCCTGACAGACGGCGGACACCGGTTCTTTGGGAGGTATCTGGATACTCCAAGAGACCATTTTGTGAGATTCCCATGGTTTGCCTATTTCTTCAGAAGTCAGATTAACAATAGGCACAACAGAAAATCCCGAAAGTACATCGGCGCATCATTTCAAATTCGGCTAAGCCGTTTCAGAGTCTAGCATGCGATAACGAGATTCTTCTCTCAGACTGTGGCAAACTCCTCACCATGCAAGGCCACCCCGAAATGACGCCAGAAACAGTTCAGGCAGTTGTGCGTGAGGACGATGGAACTTACACATCCCACTTGAAACAGAGACAGGTACAAGAATTACCCCGTATTTATTCCGCTGATAATCACAATGGACCGGAGATCTTCCGGGCAATACTTCTTTGGGCCTGTGGAGTCGAAACACAGAATTGAGCTTTGGGGGACCGATAGAGGCACTCCCGACATAACCTTAAGGGGGAGGATAGGGTCGTCGATGATTTGGAAGGCGCATTGTTCTGGGAAAGATATCGGTGTAGCTTGCGCAGAGATGAAATACATTGGACATCGTAACATTCTCCGAGATTGGAATAGATAAAGTGGAAGTAGAAATTTATCGTTTGAATCTGATTCGATGCCGCATAGTGGAAATTGGTATTGAAATGGGAGGGTAAAAAAGTCCTTGGGGGGAAAAACATACGAAACTATCGCAAGAGCCCAAGAGAGACGGACGGTCTAACATTACACAAAAAAAGCCGCTTGCGGAGTATCAGACAGTAATGAAGGTACTATCTACCGAAGCTGTCGAACAACTGAAAAGTGGGACTGTTCAATATGTAATAGTGGATTGCTCTGGTGGACTTCAAATACACCTACCGCCCAGGATTCATGTTAATGTAGTTTTGCCGGGGGTGCCTCCATTGCCAACTGTAGATAACCCAGCCATTTTGACCCCAATACTTGATTTACTGCGCGTGCGGATTGGAGTTTTTATGGCGATAAAATTCATGCGTTATTTAACTAGCATCGTTTATCCCGTCTCGGGGTTTTATCTAACTTGAAATTGAAAGATTATACTATTTGGAAGATCTTACTTCAAGCCAAAATTAATCTCAACATGCAAAAAGCCGAATTACCTGAATTTAAAGTGTTCGGTGAATACTGGAACAGTATTAATGGCTGTTTAACAACCACCTCACAAAGGATACACGGAATCAACCCCGCAACCACGCAAAGTAACCCACCTGTGCCTGTCTCAACACAGGATGACGTTGACGCGGCTCTTTCGGCTGCCCAGGCAGCTTTCAAAATGTGGTCACGAAAAAGCTATTCCGAGCGCAAACTTGCACTCGAAAAATTCGCGATGGCCGTTGAGTGTCATCGTGATGACTTTGCTCAGCTTCTCTCCCAAGAACAAGGAAAGCCGGTATGTGAGTTTGCTAGTGAGTCAAGTGGTCTTTGCTGAATATCCACTAGATCAAGTTTGCGAAAGGTGAAGTTGAGGCAAGTACATCATGGATGCGCCAGATTTCAAACTTCGAATTGAAAGAGGAGGTAAGAGTGGACGATGATGAGACCAAGGTTATACTTCGATATACTCCACTTGGGGTAGTTGTAGGGATTGTTCCATGGAATTTTCCTTTGATTCAAGTGCTCGCCAAGATCACACCAGCAATTATTACCGGGAACACAATTCTGGTCAAGCCATCGCCTTACACTCCTTATTGTGCTCTGAAACTTGGTGAACTTGCTCAACAGTTTTTCCCACCAGGCGTGGTACAAGTTCTGAGCGGTGACGACAGACTCGGCGAACTGCTCACCAATCATCATATTCCAGCAAAAATATCATTTACGGGATCATCGGCCACTGGAAAATTGGTGATGGCTGCAGCCAGTCAGACTTTGAAATCCTTGACCTTAGAATTGGGTGGAAATGATCCAGCCATCGTTCGGTCAGACATCGACATTGACACGGTGGCTCCGAAGGTAAGCCCTAACTTCCATATTTATAGACTGCAAAGTTTACACAGAAGTAGATTGCCGAAATGTCTTTTCTCAATTCAGGTCAGATATGCCTCGCGATCAAGCGCATTTTTGTTCATGCAGATATTTTTGAAGCATTTTCAGAGGTCATGATAGATCACATGCACAAGCTGAAAGTAGGAGAGGGCCATTCCGACGACGTCTTCCTCGGCCCAGTCCAAAACCAAATGCAGTATGAACGCGTCCACGGTATTCTAGAGGACAGTAAAAAGAACAACCACCAGATCATCATGAATAATGGCACATCTAAGGGACCCGGATATTTTATCAACCCGGCTGTTGTTCTTTGCCCCCCCGACGATAGTCGGATTGTTACTGAAGAGCCTTTCGGTAAGCTTTGACCGTTTTAAGCCAAAGAAGTATCATCTAACCGATTTGTAGGACCTGTTGTTCCCATATTGCAATGGAGAGATGAAGAAGACGTTATCAATCGGGCCAACAGCTCTTCTATGGGTCTTGGAGCCTCCGTTTGGACCAAAGATCTCACTGCTGCAGATCGTATCGCACGTCAACTTGAGGCAGGATCCGTTTGGGTGAACAATCACTTCCAATTACATGCAAACGTGCCAAATGGGGGGCACAAACAGAGTGGCATCGGAGTTGAAGGATCAAAAGAAGGATTGAAGGAGTTTTGCAATGTACAAGCAATATTCTGGCAAAAGTAAACCGACAAAGCGCGGAGGTTTGAATTTCTAATACTAAGCTCTGTGCCAATATATTCTATGGGGCCCTGTGCAGTAAACCCCACTGCAAGACGCTAGATTTTCTCAAGTATAGGGAGTCTTATTTAGACCTACCTACCACCTCACTGCAAGTGTTCTTTTCGGCCCGGCTGGCATGCACGTTTCTCTGCCTACAGGATTTTGTTCAAATTTTGACACGTTCACACTCTTTTATAATATAGTAGGCAAATCTTCAATACTTCTATTTCAAGCAAAAATAGCTATTATTTTAGTAGATTATTTTGATAGCACTGGGAAGCTCGACTTTTAAGGATAAAAAACATACTTGTATTAATCTTGTATATAACTAGTTCTCGTATCATATATTTCCAAAATAAAAATGATTTCGGTAGCACCGGACCCTTGTATGGACTAATTATCTTTTGGTATCTGTAGACTCTTGGTGCTCTTTGTTAGCTACGAAGCGAAAAAGCAGGCTCTTGATTTCTACGCTAATGCGATCGAACAATATGCAACGGGCTTGCTTCGCCAGTTTGCTCACCCAGTAGCAAGGTAAACCGGTGTGTAAACTCATCCCGACTCGTGACCTAGCATACTTCTGTCTCGTGCAGCTGAAGTTTGCAACTGGTGAGCTTCAGGCAAGTTCATCGTGGATGCGGGCTATATCGAGTATTGAGCTAAAAGAGACGGTGAAAATTGATAATGAAAATCATAAAATCGTAATGCGATATATACCTCTTGGTATGGCAGTTGGTATTGTTCCATGGAACGTCCCTGTTATCCAGGTCCTTACGAAGATCGCCCCGGCATTGATAACGGACAATCCAATCGTTATCAAGCCATCTTCTTTAAGGCCTTATTGCGCCTTAAAACTTGGCGAACTTGCTCAGCAATTCTTTCCTCCAGGAGCTGTGCATGTGCTAAGTGGAGGTAATGATCTCGGACCGATTCTAACCAGCTATTCTGCTGTTGCGAAAGTTTCCTTCACCGGTTCTTCAGCAAGTGGGAAAAAGGTCATAGAAATGGCAAGTCGAATTTTGAAGCGCGTAACTCTCAAGCTCGGAGGGAATGATCCCGCAATCATTTTGCCAGATGTTAATATCGCAGAGATTGTCAACCAGGTAAATGAATACTGTTTCCACCTATCAACTCTCAAATCCTAGTGTACTTATACGTAAAATAGATCGCAGCCATTTGTCTTCTGAATTCGGGACAGATCTCTTTGGCCATAAAACATATTCGTCAATGAGGAAGTTTTCGAATGATTCCCGGGCGCAATGGTCAAATATACACAAACTCTCAAGGTTGGTAGTGGTTTTGCAGAGGATACGTTTCTGGGCCCGGTGCAAAACATGCAGTTTGACTGGGTAAAATCCCTTTTTGCGGACAGCAAAGCCAATAAGTACAGCATCGCGACTGGGGACGAGGAAAACTACGGCCCAGGGTACTGTGCGCGTCCGACGATTATTGGTCGTCCTGTCGACTCCAGAAGGGTGGTGGTTAAAGAGACTTTTGGTCAGCTTTACTCATATCCAGAAGGGAAGTAAGAACTGACTTGTTTCTGTAGGCCCGATTGTGCCGCTGCTCTCATACAGAGACGAATATGATGTCTATAACCGGGCAAGTGAGACTCTGATGGGTCTGGGAGCCTCATTTTGGACCAATGACTCTGTTACTGCAGATCGGATTGCTCGCCAGCTCGAAGCGGTATCAGCATGGATCAACGACCATCTTCAACTGAACCCCAATGTGCCATCTGGTGGACATAAAGAGAGTGGTATCGGCCTTGAAGCGGCGACGGAGGGGTTGAAGAGCTTCTGCAACGTACAGGCACTATTTTGCATGAAGTTATCCCATATATAGCTGTGCCCAGATGAGTTTGCGTGGATTTTATCACTCTGCAAAACTCTATCTTCTTAGTTATAAGGGTGAAAATCATCAGATGGTAACATATTTCACAAGCAAGCGTGGCACCCCAAAATCCTATAGTAAATGGGATATTTACAACCCTATATCTCAACGTTTGTTTAAACCAAAATCACACCGAATTTTACTATAACACCGTTAAATTATAATTCAAGTTGTTTAAGATTCATGTATGGTGCTATTTGAAAACTAAACTGACAACATCCTCAGGGCAAAAAAAGGAGAAATACCTGTTGTTGAGATGTGAAATAGGTTACGCATTTAAAAATTACTCTGATTATTAGCACAGCTGTAAGAGTACAGGATTCTCCTGGGCTACCGCTATATAGGGCCTAAGAATTGCGACGTATTCCATAGCAGGTGTTAGGACCTACTTGTAGGATAGGTGTAACCTCGGTACCCAACCTGTGTGGCTTCGATGTCCAATCTGTACTTAGCCCATCTGAGAAAGACCGTAACCAGGACCAAGAAATATCCTAACAGAAAGGTTCCTCGTCCCTATTGGCGTGTATTGTAATAACACTCACCGTAGGCGGCATATTTATGCCTGAAGCCTAAGGCTGATGATCCACACGCTGCGCGTGTGGGTCAGCCGGGAGTCAACGCGCACTTCGGGGGTCAACGCAACTTTTATCATTAAATCAAATGTTATACAACAACAAAGTAATCTAGGGCCAAATCAACGACCTAATAGAATATCTAAAATATATATCTATCTAATATTGGATTAGCTAATCGCTAGAATACTTCGGCCGTGGTAGGGGAGGTGTATATATAAACAGTTTCCCAGCTGCTATTATTGGACTCGAATATCTATTTGTCTGATTTTTATTCTTATTTTTTTTGCCTTTAGAGAGTCGAATAGTATTTTTAGTATTAACTACACCAAATATATCTATCTGTTTGTGTAATTTGTGTACAGTGGTAGATTGTTTAGACAATTGATATTCCAGTATATATTGTAGAAAACCGATATTCTCTGTTAACCGAACGTATATCTATCCAATAGGCGCAAATACGTTGGTTTCCGCTGTCGGAAGATATTGACGAATTATTTCCTCAAGCGAAGCCATATATAGACGGTCCCAAGCGAAAGTGGGCGCGAAATTTCGTATGAGTGCTACTATTTTCAAGTCCGCGTGTTTTCTCCCATGATGTCGAGATTTGGGAGTATGGTCAATTTAGATAGGGAATTTTTTGACGGATTCCAAATATATGACGGTACAGTGACTGTGCCCTAGATGTTGGTATCTTTAAACCCCCCAATCCCCTCACCAAAACCCCCGCCCCCATCGGCAGGGGGTGGGCAGCAGGCCTATTCTAGACCAAGACTCTTACTTGAACTGGAAGGGTAGTACGTTCACAATAGGAATAAAGTCCCTACTCCCTGCCAAAAAAAAGCTTTCTGCCCCCTTTCTCCTCGATGCGTTCTTTTGTCCGCAAATCATAGAGGAGGGGGCAATTATGGGCTTTGGCCTTTTGCAGTGGGTATTGGGGGTGAGCTAATTATCCGGCCAGCCCTGGTATACCCGACCCAGGTTTTCCTCTGTTCTAATATTTCCGATTAGTCGGCTTTGGAAAGACTGTGACTTTTAACCCCAATGGAGTGAGTATTGACTCCTCAAGCCTTATAATACGATTAACATTTGTAGGGTTTGTCACTATTACGTGAGACCTGCATGACTTATACCTGCTCAGAAGCTTGTATATTTTATTTCAAATTACCGTCAGATCGAAGACCAGTTTGCTGTTCCCTTTTTTTCTCACACAAATCTTTCCTCCGATAAAAAATGGGAGTAAAGCAACCTTACTTGAAGATCACGATCTTCTGCAAGAGGAAGGAGGGCATGACACCTGAAGAATGCTTTGCCTATTGGACTGGTCCGCATTCGAAACTGGCGAAGTCTATTCCTGGTTGGACAGATGTGGCCAAGAGATACGTCCAGGTAAGTGACTAGCATATCCAATATGACATTGTCCATATTCTGACATGTGGCCAACAGCTTCATTCCCCCCCCGAACTGCGGGTGCTTTCCAAGCTATTTGGCATGGAACATCTCGAGTGGGATGGCTACACACAAGTCTGGGTTGAAGACCTGGATGCCTTTCTGGGATGGTATAAGGACCCTGATAATGTCAAAATTCTCGGCCGTCAGTTATTGCCCAATAGTCGAATTCGTGTGAAGCTCGCTGACTGTACCTGTTAGCGGACAATGCCAATTACCTGAGCCCAGACATGAAGATTATGATTGGTTATGAAACATTGGAGGTAGGAGAACCTGTTCCTAGCTGGCCTCAGGAGCCTATCAAAGGCCTTTTGGGAAAGTGACGCCATAGCCATAGTCTTTCTATAGCATGACGTAACTGGTTCAAAAACTTTGCTCTCAAATATAAGGAATATAAGGGGTGCTGAATCAAAGAACACCCAATTTCATTTCCATTTATATTAGTTTTCGTGAGTGTCCAAGATTATTGGTGTAAGATATTACATATGTGTAAGCTCCTATTTCAGTATTACACGAGCCATGATCCTAAGTCTGTACGTCGAGCCACGCGATATGTCTTGCTCCGTGCCGACTGAAGATAAGCAAGGCCTAGCTAACAGTTGAAAAGCCTGGCAATAGCCTGTCCTCTCGGCTGCTAGGCTCCCTGCATTAACAGGAATATTTATTGTGATGTAACTGTACACACAAACTTGAAGGTCCAATGAAGAAAGGTGAACGACAGAGTGCGCAGTGCGGGGTGAAACCTCTTGCTGCCCTTTGATTAAGTCAAGTAGCCGAACGTATCGTGCTACTTGGTTGTTTTTGCCTGAATTCGAATACTGGTTAGGGAGTCAGAAAAGGTCCCACGGCCTATATCGGGAATGAATGGGAAGATGGCCATCAGTTATGCCAGAATGTGTTTGGCGGCTTAGGCTTAAAGGCAAAGTTAACTATAGGTCGCCACGCCGGCGGGAGGTTTATAGTAGACGATATTTTGCCAGCCTCGACTCGGGGCACCAAAGACCGACGATCAATCACCAGCCAGCAATTTGTTAGACAAGAAGAAAGGCGTGAGGCTTGGCGTTGAAGATTCTTCCGTCGGGCAAATTTTACTCTCCACTGCTGAGGGGCAGGAGGATAATAACATTGAAAAGGCTGTTAGAGTGGCACGAGATGCTTTTGAAATAGGTTCTTGAAGTCATGTCGCTCCCGGAATCTGAGCTGGTCTTCTGAATAGACTGGCGGATCTGATGGAAGATAATGGGGAAGGCATCATTACTATCGAATGTGCAGTAGATACTGGCAAAACACCACAGCTTTGCAGAAATCCTGATCTGCCAAGGTCAGTCGGCGCACTGAGATATTATGCTGGCTGGGCAGATACGCTTGTCGGTCAATCCTCATTCCATATTCCTGGAGCCTTTGCCTATACCAAACGTGAGCCTGTGGGTCATAGTATTCCCTGGAAGTCAGTGCTGCACCCTGATCCGCATTCTTGATACATAATGATTTGTAGAACAATAGAATGGTTTGTAGAACACTAGTTATATTATTTACTGCCAATAGAAATCCTCTCTTGGTGTTTACCTGGAAAATCGCGCCGGCCCTCGCTACCGGAAACACAGTTGTGATCAAATCGGCCGAGAACACGTTCTTGTCTGCCCTTGAGATATGCGAATTGATCCGAAAGCCTGGCTTTCCTCTAGGTCATATTAATTTAGTGTCCAGTTATGGCAAGTCCGTTGGCGATAGGATTGTATATTATATGGATATCGACAAGGTGGTATTTACCGGTTCTACTCTAACTAGTATAGCTATCCTGAAAGCTGCTACGAATTCGAATTTGAAAAAGGTAATATCCGAACTTGGGGGAGAGTCTCCCGTAAGTTAATCTGACTATTCAACTGTGTTTCTACCGGGTTTTGATATCCTTTATATACTATACTCTCGATTATATATTTTTATATTTTGCGTCTGTTTCGGTGACGACGGTATAACAGTGATGGTAGAGCTAATTGTAATACATGCCAGATTGAAGAAAAAGCAAGTTTATTAGATACTCGATACTAAACTTAGAGAAAGGACAAATGGAGCTAGCAGGCAGAGGAAGGTGAGACCTGGCCGCACGTGATGAGGCACAGTCCGAAAAGGGAATGCAGTCAGGACAGAAGTATTACACTAATCTTCCTTTCAGAAAATTATATTTCTTGGTACTGAGCTCCAAAAAACTATGGAGTGGTCTGCTTAGGGTATTAATATAAACCACAGTCAAATAAACTATACTGGAATCTGTATCTATATTTATAATAATATATACAATGAATTCCTTCTGAAATCCACAGAATAGATAAAGAAAGTTATAGTCGGATATTCTTTTGCCTGAGGAACTTACCAGGCCTCCAGAACAGCCAGATACATTATAACAAGATTCTGAAATATATTAAATCCGATATATCTCATGGATCCACTATTCTATATGGACAGGAAGATAGTAGGTAGAAAAGAGAGAATACTATATCCAACCAACCATATTTACGAATATCCATCCTGGAATAGAGATAAAACAAATATCTAGAGATATATTAAATAAACATCAAATATTTTCGTCACTGCTGCCACTATTTCAATAGCTATTCTTTAGATGTGAAAGAAGAAAATTTTGGTCCAGTGATTATTATTGCTAGATTCTCAACCGAAGACAAGATTATCAAGTTGGCCAATAAAACCAGATATGGCCTTGAAACAGCGTATCATACCAAGGATATCGAACGGGCCATTCAGAGTAACCAGTGCGTTAAAGACCGGCGCTACTTGGCTCAATATGTTCAACTTTGCCCACGGGAGTATCGCTCCTGGCGGATACAAAGAGGGTGGCATTAGCAGAGGATGTTACGAGGCAGTACTTCCAAACTACACGCAGACTAAGGCAGTGCACATTAACACGGGTATACCGTGCCTCTGGGACAAACTCAAAGGCTATAGTCGAGCCAGAAATCTTAGGGGACATACCATTATCGGATTCTTTCTTCCACAATCAAAGCCAAAAGGTTTATATTTTTGGACTGTAGATATGTAGACTAATTCAGGCACGATGAAATAATTTTTGCAGTCTTTATAAGGGATCCTGTTGAAGATTCTCTGTGTCAGGCACAGAAACCTCTAGCTCAACCTGTCGGTCTATATCACCAAGAACGATATGCACACCGACCAGACTACCAGAGATCCCGACAAGCTCAGGCGTATTCAGAGATGCTCTTGCATGTACCCTCATGACTGACCGGCTGCCACCGTTCTTGTGTAGGGGAAAACTGGCAATATATGTGAGTATAAGTAGCTTAATAATCTCCTGCGTTTCTAATATAGTCGAAAGTTTCGATGTAACTAGTTGGTTTGGTTGTAGTTATTAAGCATTAAGCTGTCTTCGTTTGGCCGAAGGCGTGCCCCTTCTTCTCCACCATCTATTCGACTGTCATGCGGTATTGTATATGCTTATATTACGGCCGGGATTATATATAAACAGATATGCAGGGGAAATACTACCAGTCAATAGGATAAAAGCAACAGGCCCATGGAAGCCGGAGCTGTTGTATTTTTCTTTCTCCCTTCTGACCTTAAGCTATACAGAGCTCCATGTACGCCTGGCCTTTTGCTATAGGCCATCAACATCATCCTCCGGTCATCATTCTGGTCATTAGGGTTTTAGGGTTTAGGGTTTTTAGGGTTTAGGGTTTAGGGTTTAGGGTTTAGGGTTTAGGGTTTAGGGTTTAGGGTTTAGGGTTTAGGGTTTAGGGTTTAGGGTTTAGGGTTTAGGGTTTAGGGTTTAGGGTTTAGGGTTT
>Ga0102593_1000727_pt1 | contig 45009 bp, 43 predicted proteins | sample AraplaCol_mMS_r2_2_FD_76862 | JGI IMG/M metagenome (GOLD analysis project Ga0102593, IMG submission 76862) | Arabidopsis root microbial communities from North Carolina, USA - plate scrape MF_Col_mMS_r2 (SPADES assembly) (version 2) | ecosystem: Host-associated > Plants > Roots > Endosphere... | reverse complement strand
GGGGCAAAGGCGAGGCCCCCGACCTAAAAGACGAGAAAGATATGGCGAAAAAATAATTAAAAAAAAAAAAAAAAAATTTTAAAAAAAGAAAAAAAAAAGGTAGGAAAATCCCGAGAGTTCAAACTGACAGGGTAAAGATCGCTGTAGTTCGGAGTCAAAGGACAACTGTCATTCCCATACAAAAGGGAAGAGTGGTTCTCCGGCTCAGTGGGGAATGTTGAAGTCTGGAACGGTTGGACCCGTCAATGTACTTCCTCCATAGTAGTCACTGTGCGTAGTACTGTAGACTATGCAAGGAGATCATCCATTCAAGGTGGATGAAAGATAAGAGAGAGTAACAGAATAAGATTGATTGGTATGAGCAAGACAAGTAGAATAGTTTAGAGATAAAAACACAGAGGCCTCGCGTAATGAGGCAGGGATGGATGTATAATCCCTTTGAATTCTGCGGCAATAGCCAGCAGTATCCAGTCATGTAGTTGAGTAAGTTAAAAAGTAGTAGTAGTAGTAGTAGTAGTAGTAGTAGTAGTACTAGAGTACTATGGGAGATCCTCCATGTCCTCATTGTAAATTGTTCGAGGACGAAGAGACGCCCAGATGCATCCGGGCATTTCTACTCCGAAGCAACCAGACTGAAGGCACAGGCAGTCAAATACAGGTTGAATGCTGAGATAGGCGTGTGATCGAGGATACCCGGTCCCACCCGGTATATCATTCAAACATGATCAGTCGTCGGAGAGCTGGCGAAACCCTGCCGACATGGCCGACCCTCCACTTTAACCCAGAAGCTCCACGTCAAGGCCAATCGCACGCATGAACAGGTTGACATTACCCAGACGCGCGCTAGCCATATCTGCGGGCAGACTCTTGCTGTAACCCACGGTCTCCATCACACGATCCCTATTACGGACAACTGGGTTAGCATTGTAACGAAATTGGGACGAGAAGTGTAGGTCAAAACTTACTTCACAGCAATCACAAGACGTTGTTGTTGCTCGGGGCTAGCACCAATACCGACGGCAGCAAGGAACTGCCACACATACATGTCATCTCCCGAGTTGATCGAGCCCGGGAAGATGTCAGCCAGAGCAGGCTCCAAGGTATCGAACAGTACGTTGAATTTCTCAACCCACTGTTGCCAATCCACTTCAGAGGCTTGACCAGCCTCCTTCACAATCTCGGCACGACTGAGCAGCATAGTCAAAATGCCCAAGCCAACCTTGGTGCGAGCAACAGTCTGAACATGAGTCTGGGCAATAACCAGACCCAGCAGTCCAATGATAATATTAAAGGGGGCTTCGTTCACATATCCCAACAGGCTTGGCATCACAGCGAGAGAGAACAGATCAATAGCCTCGCGCATGGCCACGGAAAGCTGAGCCTCACCGGGAACCGGTTGCGCAAGGCGGACTACGTCCAAACTGTCCAGGTGGACGACAATCATGGTGAGAATGGTGACACGCTGCTCCTGGTCGATGTGGCGGAAAATCCGGGGAATAGCCTTCTTACCCTTCGGGTAGGACAAGAAAGCAATGAAAGGGTGTGGGGTTGTGGAGTTGGGGACGATGGGCTCCATAACCTTCAAGGATTGCCACAGCTTCTGGTTGAGAGCGCGGGCCTTTTGGCGCCACTCCATATGCTCTTGAATAGCCTCTGCGTCGCCCTCCTCGGGAGGCGGCGGCATCGTACGTTCCATGTCCTCCATGGACATGAGGGCGCTGTAGACCCTCTCGATGTTGGTGAGGATCGACTTGCGGTCGCTCAGACTGAGATCAGACTGCACCTTCTTGGGCCGAGCTCCCTCAGAGCTATCAGGTCGTTTAATATTAAGCATCGGCTTGGGCGCCTTTGCGTTGCTGAAAGAGATCTTGCCCAGACTGCCCTCGATGATGAGCTGCTTGTTCTTTGGCTTGGCCTTGGCTGCTTCAACGGCGCGCTGGACCTGCTGCTGCATGCGCTGCATGTGGTTGTCAGCGCTCTGGAAAGCTCGGCGGTTGCCATGGCCCCCGATACGGTTTCCGGTCTGGAGCAGATATGTCTGAGCGAAATGACCAAGAGGTTGGTGAGGGTGCTGGCGAGGGGCTCCGCGGATCTGGCTATACACTTGATAGTAGAAGTCCTCTGCCAGGACGGCCTCTGGATCCGAGTCTGCCACATTGCCGGCAGCTGCGACAAGCTGTTGCAGTTGAATGCGAGTAATGAAGTTCTTATCCTGAGGAGTCATTAAGCCATTACCCCGCGACAGCAAGAAGATCTTGTGGTTTCGCTTCGCCCGCTTGGCATCTTCGACGAGATACGCATTGCGCTGCTCCTCCGTAAGATGCACCAGCTGCTGCGGATCGGTGATGACTGGCAGTCCATTGTTAGGTCCCCTTGAAGTTGGTGGAGGGATCTGCTGGGGTCGTTGGTTGGGAGGTGGGCCGCCATGGCGCATACCTTGAGGAGGCATGCCCTGACCCGGCGGAGGGTTGCCTTGCATGAGATGCGGCGGCATACCGGGGATGCTGGGGGGATGACCATGCAGCTCCGGCATCCCGGGAGGGGGGTGAGGCATTCCGGGTGGAAGGCCACTTCTCTCAAGCTGGGCGCGCAAGACTTCCGGGGGAATCGTAGGGAAGCCTTCGGGAAGCGGGATGTTTTGCGGATGGCGCATATAAGCCGATGGATCGGCCAAGTGTGGAGGCATGGCTTGCGGGACAGGCGATGGCTGGTAGCCGCCCTGGTGACGCATCTGCGCTTCCACCTCATCCAGACTCATCATCTTGCGGGCCGGCTGCGAGAGGACTGGCTCGGGCTTCTTCTGAGAGATACCCCACACGCTCGACTTCGCCTGCAGGTCGGGAATGAATCCAGGATCGGAATATTTCTCGTAGCCACTGCGCTTGGAGGTCATCGAGGCAGGCTCCTGGGCAGGTTGGACAGGCTGAGCCGCCACAGGGGCGGCCCGAGGATTCTGCAAAGCGTAGCGAACTTGTTCTTCGCCAATTGCATCAGCAACACCAGCAGTCCTGCCAAAGAAATCGAAGTCTTTGCCGACAGGGCCGGTCTCAAGGCCGGCGGCACCGCCGCCGCCAAAGGTGTCATCGTTGAAGGCATCTTGATCGTCATCGAGCTGGTCGCCTAGACCATCGTAAGTATCTTCAAAGTCGATGCTAGAAAGACAAGTCAGTTCAAGTTTATCAGACGATAGACAATGGCAGCTCACGCATCGTCATCCTCCAGCGCACTGGCACGAGCGACCTCCGCGAAGGGATCGGGGTTCTCGAAAAAGCCCCTAGAAGCCGCAGGACCGGGTTGACGGTCCCTAGGCAGGGTAGCATCGAAGCCAAAGAAAGACATAGCCTCTCTGGACGATGGTAAAGGAGAGGGGCAGATTGGATGGGGGAGGTGGTATTAAGTTGGTGGGGGGGGGAAGAGGAAAGCGAGGAAGTTCGATATTCTGCCTGAGGCAGAGACTGCGACCGCCTTAACTCTAGAATCATACATACAGTAAGGCTGGATGGAATACAATTGTATGAATTATCAAAATATACTACAGTATCATTATGTTTAGTATATTAACTGCTGAGTATTAAATCAATCATATCAATTCTCTTAGGGACAAAGATTAACTTCGCATTCCAAAAGAGTACTAGATTCACTAATCAGCTAGTAGTTACAGTAGTAGTTACAATGTGCGAAGTAGAAGGGCCGCCCCCAATTAAAGCGGATCTTGTTAATTTTAGACTTGAGGACTTTGGAGGACACATACTAAGGATGATTCTGGCTATATTTACTTCTTACTTATCTCATTTCATTGCCTTCTACTATTTGTGATCTTGTCTATACTAATCTGTATAGTATAGTATAGTATATACTCACCTGAAGTATACCTATTCTATCACTAATATACTCAAGTAACACATCAGTCTTTAACTCCAACAACTGAAACCACTCTGGTTAGTTCATAAACCAAGACTCTCGGCTTTGCATCTCGCCCGCTTCGATCCCCTGACGCCCTCCGTGGGACCCGACTTTGTCTTGGAAAAAGTCCGGTGCAACACCAAGGCTGACGCCGTTCGACTTGCGCGTCTTTTCTTTCTCTCCCGCCTTTTTTTCTCCCCTAATTGAGCATTCTCCGAAATTCTCTTTTTCTTGGATCTCCCTCCAAACCTCCTCCAAACCTCCTTCTCTCTCTCCCTTTGAAACCATCCCCTCTTACCCAGTCTACACCACCTATTACCAATCGCGGATGCTGGTGTCGCCTTGTGGACCGGCCCTCGTTTTCTTGGCCTAATCGTATTGCTGCCTTTCACAACTTCAAAGCTCGTTTTCTGTCCCTGCCAACATGGCTGTTAACGTGCGATATACCAGATATCTGGTATTTGCGCTGGTGGTATGTCCTCCCTCCCCTTCCCCCCCCCCTTCTCTCTGATCAGCCTTCCTCTGATCCGTTCGCGCTCGTAAAAAGGCGTATATCGATCGGAACACGCGACCTTGTTAACACTGATCAGGGATTGACCTTCTTTTACTTCATGTCCCGAACCAACCTCCAACTTCCAAATGCCGCTTCCTTCCCTCGACCAGCCCAGACCTACAAGGATTTCAAGGCCAATCAAGACCAGAGATCAGGTGCAAATGCTACTGAACGGGTAAATGCCACCTTCGTGACTCTCGCTCGTAACTCCGACCTCTGGGACATGGTCAAGTCCATTCGAACAGTTGAAGACCGATTTAACCGTGATTACAACTACGACTGGGTCTTCCTGAATGACCAAGAATTCGATGAAGAGTTCAAGAAGTTGACCACCGCGCTTGTCTCCGGCAAAACTCACTATGGCTTGATCCCGAAAGAACACTGGTCATATCCCGACTGGATTGACCAAGATAAGGCCGCCGAGGCCCGCCAGGAAATGGATCGTAAGAAAATCATTTATGGTGGTTCCGAGAGTTATCGCCATATGTGCCGATATGAATCTGGCTTCTTCTTCCGCCACCCTTTGATGATGAATTATGAATACTACTGGCGTGTTGAGCCCAGTATCGAGTTGTTCTGCGATATTCGCGCCGATCCATTCCGCTTCATGAAGGAAAACGATAAGAAGTACAGCTTCGTCATTAGTCTCTACGAATACGAGGCGACGATCCCCAGTCTCTGGGGCAGCGTGAAGAAGTTCATGCAGAATCACCCAGAGCACATATCTGAGGATAACGCGATGGAATTCATCAGCGACAACGGTGGCGAGACCTATAACAAATGCCATTTCGTACGTTGATACCGCATTGCCCGCTGACACCATTGAATTGAGGAACGATTCCAAACTAACTCTCTCTCCCTCTCTTTAGTGGTCCAACTTCGAGATCGGCAGTCTAGAATGGTTGCGGTCGAAACAATATATTGACTATTTTGAATCTCTTGATCAGGACGGCGGCTTCTTCTATGAACGATGGGGCGATGCGCCGGTCCACTCGATTGCTGCTGCAACCATGCTGCGAAAGGATCAGATCCAGTTCTTCCATGATATCGCTTATTACCATGTACCCTTCACGCACTGTCCCAATGACGAGAAGACAAGGCTGGACCTTCGCTGCTCGTGCAAGCCAAAGGACAATTTTGACTGGCGAGATTATTCTTGTAAGTCAGCCAACAACACCCTGGTCTGATGTAGTTTCATACTAACCTAAACCTCATAGGTACCAACAAGTGGTTCAAGGTCAATCACCTCGAGAAGCCCAATGGCTGGGACAAAAAGGATTGACTAGCTGCGCTGGGACAACTAGCCGTTTTTCTGCTCTTCGTTAGCGTTTCCTCCATCCTTCTCAGCCAAACCGTGCGAAGCTGGTTATTCGTACGATTACATGTCTGTATCACTTTCTTGATGCGTCTGATTGATCGCTGTCGCAACGCTCATAAATACCGCTCAGTGAGCGGCGGGAAGTTGAGAAAAGTGGTCAATCCTTCTAGACCGTGATACTGGCAGTATCTTTTGCATATGGGCGAAATTGTCTCGTGGCCAAGTCGGCTCAAAGCTGGGAATGGGACGTCCTGACTTTGTTACCCACCCTCTACTTCCTTCCCTCCCAACTGCAACTGTTCTATTTACTTTGATGCGCCTCCATGTGTTATTATCTGGATTATTGGGAGGCGTTTCCATTTTGTTTCTTGGTGTGTCTGTTGATTGCATGGGGTCCTAGGAGTACAAGAGGGGTTTCTTTAGGATGGGGAATTTTGTTCTATATCTCAGTGCCTAGACTGCTGAGCTATGACTTTTGAGTCACGAGTTACAATTAAAAGAGAATGGATGAGAGATAATATGTGAATTTCAATGATAAAAAATAAATAAATAGCCAAGTCACTTCATAATGGTACATGCGGTTGAAAAATGAAATATCGCCTTTAGTGCAAAGATACAGGAAGTAGTTTAAACAAGTGTAGCAGATCAGCTCAGCGGACACAAATGGATCTCCCTAGACAAATGTCCCCGATTTCGCTGAGTTGGGTTGACGGTATAATCTGCTTTAGTTGCCCTTAGGCTTCTTCGTTCCATACTTGGACCGACTAGTCTGCCGACTTCCAACACCACCCTAGAAGAAAGTAAGCGAAAAATCCTTAAAATTACAGAGCGAAAGAAACACATACCAAATCCATAGCACCACGAACCAAGTGATATTTCACACCAGGGCAATCCTGAGCACGACCACCACGAACCTGCACAACACTGTGCTGTTGGATATTGTGACCCTCACCAGGGATGATAGTCGTCACGACCTTTCCAGAACTCAGACGCACACGAGCAGTCTTACGCTCACCTGAGTTAGGTTTCTTGGGCTTAGTGACACCAGTCTTCAGACAAACACCCTTAAGCGACGGGTGGTCCTTCAGAGCCGGGGAACGTCCACGGCGAGCGCGCTGACCCTGTCGACACCCTCGACGAACTTGATTATAGGTTGCGCGGATAATCGGAGAACTAGAAAATTGGCGACGGGCTGTGGTGGACAGGAGTTGGGCTGTCTGAGTGCGGAAAACGGGTTGGAAGTTGAAGCGTGCTGTGATTGGGGTTGCTCGGTGGGTGAGGCCGTGGCTGGTAGTTGTAGAAAGGGATCGAAGAGGTGCACATGATGGTGTCTGACGCTGGACTAATGTCCGCAAAGCGCGGAGGGCCAAGGGCGAGATTAATTGAGGCATTTCGTGTTGGTGCTGTGGTTCTTCTTCTCTTTTGCGGAGGATGTTCCTTAGGAAGTGGAAAATCGCCCGCGGGTAGTCACGTGTTTGCGTTAATGGTTGGTCGCGCCGACCGGAGAAGCTGGACGCGCGATCCTCCTCTGCCTGACGCTGTTCGATCTCCGCATCATCCTCAACCTGCTTCATATCGATTTGTATCTTCTTTTTTCATTGTCAGGACTACTTTGAATCTGTGAAACTTCTTTCTCCTCGGCAATTAGTATCTGATTTTCATTTCAAACCGCTATAATGGTACGTTATCAAGCTCCGAACCCTTGACCTCATGTTCGTCGACCATCCGACTCTCACCCAGCATCTCCGCACATCCCTATTTATTTCACTGGCTAGCTACCTGGCTACCAGCTACTGGATCTGATATAGAGTCATGGAATCTCTGTCTCATCTGTCAATAACTAACAATATTCAAGTCTCTCCGCATCACTCCCGCAGCCGGCTACGTCGACTCCACCTCCAACACCAACACTCGCCAACAACACACTGCAGCTCGTCCTTCAAAGGGTGCCCCATCAGCTCCTGGTCTTCCCGATACCCTCCGCAACAAGATTACCCTGCCCGCCACCGCATCCGCTTCCTCAACCAATAACCCCTCGGTAGCTGACATCCCAGCCTCGTCACACCCGCTCGAAGCTCGCCTGCTCGCCTGGCGATCTACCCAGGAGCAACTGAAGATGGAGGGTCTCCGAAGAGCGTATGGAATTGCGGAGCCTGTTCGCCGTGGAATGGAATTGAAGATTGTCCGTGATAGCACTTTCCGTCCTGCTGTCTTGGGCGGTATGAAGGGTGGTAATGTCCACGAAGATATCCTGGTTCTTGGTGGTCGGGATGCAGAGATTGGATGGGAGGACGTATTCCAGGGTATGTTTTTGCAATTTGAATTTCATTTCCATTTGGAAGTATTATACTGGATTTATACTGACTTATTCTTTTTTTTTCAAACTTTCCAGGTGACGAATTCCGGGAACCACCCACCTTCCACGATGAGATGGAGAAGCGTCTGAAAATGGACTTTTAATTGATATTTCATCATGAATGTTACTCTCTTTGATGCCCTTGTCTTTTCCCTTGTTCTGCTATTATGCATCGCTATTTAGGTCGACATGTCATACTAGTCTTCTTTGCCGATCATCTACTTCTACCTCTGATGTCCATGATAGAGGGATAGATTATAAGAATAGTTGGGTCGTGGGCCCATCTTGAAAGAGAGGTCTACGATGTAGCTAAGCCAATTTAATCTTCTGTCTCATCGTTCAATCTGTTTCATCGATATTGGTATAAGCTGGTTTTATAGAGGACGTACTCTATTTTTCGTACGTAGTGAATTGGCCGACGGCAGCTACATTCAATACACTACGCGAAGAATTGCTTGAGAAAATCACAGGGCGATAGTTCGTAGATACAGAAGTCCCAAGACAAGCCATACAGAGAATGAGATAAACTGAGGGAGACAAAGGGATCGAATGGGTATATGGATATAAAGGGAGGATTGTCGACTGGACAATTGGATGAGAGAAGTGTAATGAAAAGGTGCAGGCGAAAGACCAATTCCAAAATGAATTGAACAGAGAGCCGCCGGACAATCGAGACGAATCACGACCCATGTACACAAGGTGGGCGCAGCTCAACATGCCAGAAAGAGGAAATGAGACGGAGGGAGGAGGGAAAACCGTATTTGGGAGAAGAAAGGGGAGAGGAGGGGGGGGGGGGGGAGGGGGGGGGGGGGGGGGGGGGGGGGGAGAGGGGGGGACGGGAGGGAGAAAAACAAGAGTAAAATCATGTCCAAAAACGCCGCTTCCAGAGCGCAGATTCAAAAGCAAAGGCTATAGTCTGTCACGATGGCAAAGTTATTCCTGCATCCGGGCAGCCTTAGTCGAGAAAGCCACGATGCCAGATGGTGGTTGTGGTTGGATTAGAGATAGACGATCCAAAGTGGAGACAGGGTTGAGATATAGCTGAACGGCCCTATGCAAGGGTCTCGGGTGGTGATGGCGATGATGGGTTGGGAATGGATGGATGCATCGAGTGTACATGGTAATACACGCTTATAAGATGATGCTTATAAGATGATGCTTATAAGATGATGCAACGGCAACCAGGGCTGCGCTCGCTCGCTTCGCGCTCGCGATTGTACTGTGCTTTGGCACCCTTTGCATCTTCTTCGTCAACCACTTCTTGTGGCTTTACAGTCATATGTACGACATTGGGAGCATCTTTGCTGAATTTTGAGTCTGTTCAAATAAATCAGTATGGGAAGCAATGAAGCATGAGGAATGCCGCTAAGAAGCAAAGCAGTGACATACCAGATAGGGGTGACTTGTCATCCAGCAATTTACCGAACGAAATCAAGCGAATCGAGCTTGGTGACGAAGGACGAGTTTCCCAGTCTGAATTCGTAGGGAAAATTAGTTTTCATTCATGACCCATACACATAGCAGTGATAGCAGCGCTGCCTCCTGCGCGAACGGTCCGACTTACCAGATCGCCACTCTCGCCAGATCAATTCCTTCAAGGTATAAACACTCATGGCAAACGGATCATAATTCTCTACATTCACCGATTGTTTTCTCAGGTATTTCCCATCAATCGTGAAAGGGTATCGCGAGCCCGTTGTCAATAACAAGGTAATGACGAGCGACGGACCAGCATCCTCCTCCTCCACCTCCTTCCCTGAGGTATCCCCCGACTGATCGGTTGTTTGTTCTGCATCGGGTTTGGTCTCTTCGGTATCCATGATAGGCAGGTCGGTAGATTGAGGTTGCGCGACGGTGGGAGCGTTGTCGGTTGCCGCTGCTGTGGTTGTGCCAGTCGTTGCTGTCATGGGGGCGACGAGGGTGTCGCCACCGCTGGCGGGGTGGTTCGAGACCGCGACGGCGTCTGACTGGGCGTCTTGGGTTGGCGCAACAGAAGTAGCGGTCTCCGCGACTGATTCAGTGCCAGTTTTAGTATCAGTAGCGGTGGGGGCAGATGGAGATTCGGTCGCGGTCGGTTGAGATTGAGCGTTCTGCGGAGAAGTCGTGGCCCCCGACTCGTGCTTGTCATTGGTCTCGGGCACCCCGGACTGCGGGTGATCGGTAGAAGACATGGCAAAGATGGCCCCGATGGCAGGTGACAATTAACTTTCCCAAGGGAGGGAAAGGGAAGGGGGAAATCACTTGTCAACGGGGAAAAGAATTAAGGGGGGGGGGGAAGAGAGAGGAGAGATTGAGGTAGTTTGGAAGAGCGGAGGATGGAAAGGTGGAGAGGAAGTTTGGCGTTTGGATCGATCGGCGGACGTGAGGAGTCAACCAAAAGTAGTCCTTTTTCTCTTCTGGGCGAGTTTGATTCAAAGTAGAATGCAATCAAGACGTGATGGATTTTGTACACAAGGGAGATTGGCTTAAGTATGACCTTTCCATCCAAGAACTTGGAAGGGAGATGGGAAAGGAAAGGAGAAAAGAAGAGAAGGGGAGATCGGCGGACGAAGGCTGTCAAACGCACTGGTGGATGGGGCCAGAACTTGAGAAATGAAGATATGAACTAGCAGTGGAGTATGAGGCAAAATAAAAGCCCCCGTAAAGCGTCAAGTATCGCTTGTTTTCAGGGTTGATTTGTCCGAAGCTGAAAATGATGCAGAAAGGAAATGTTCCCAGGGAGACGACGATAAGGAAGATCCGGGGTAGCCCAGCCAAGACGACCAGGTTCAATCTAATTTATTATTTACATTATATTACATTATATTGTATGATAGAATAGTATTTCTATTAATTGAAAGAGTCTTTATTTACTACTAATTTCCTTTTATTATACTGATCACTCTACTGTACTACTCACCCATAATTATAATCCTAGGAATAGTTCTAAGTATTCATTTAAAGTATAGAAACAAATCATAACATCGTATAATGAGGAGACACTGTAGAACCCTCATCATTGACAAGAACAGCCCGAAATAATAAACCCCCGATGTGATCTCACAAATACCAGTGCCACTCCTTCCAGGCCAAACCTGAACACGGACAAACAATCCAAGTCACACACGCTGAGGGGGAATCCACGATAGCTCCGACTGATTCTATCTAGGAAATGGGTGTATGACCTCGGTAATCGCGTAGTCTCTTGCTGCATATGCGGGGCGGGTCATAAACCTGCAGTCGAAATGGGAATAGGGGTATTTCTTGAATGTTTGAGATAGAGATATTGAACGGATAATCGCCTGTGAGTTGTTCGAGACCGACCGCGGGTTGAATGTCTTGAGATAGAGGCTAGTCCAGAGTGGAATGGATCGTTCAATCTGTGCGAGCTAGGTTCCGTTGCCTTGTGAACTCGCAGCATGCCCATTCTCTGATCTAGATCCAGCCAGCATACTGCTCTAGCACCTCGTTCTTCACTCCTTCAGAACCGTGTCGCACCCCGAGGAGTCGAACATTACCGATCTTGCCTCCAAAGTCATCTTCCACGGCACTTTGATAGTTTGCAAACAACTCATTCATACGTGGGATCACCGTAGGATCATCTCGGATAAACAACGCAATGGCATCGTATCCTCCGGCGCCAGGTACAACACCACCAATGACACCGTCAAGTGCGCTCACGCGATCCAGCAATTCTGTCTGGACACTGGGCTCAATGGGAACACCTGTCTGGCGGGTCATATTGCGGAGATGTTGGCGTGAACGTTCAATGAAGTTCGAGATTTCTGCAAAGTCATTATCGGTAACAGCGTCGGGGTTCTGAGCCAAACGTTTAAGCTCCTGTCGCAATCGCTCATTGTTATTTTGAAGACTAGCCCATAGTACATCGGCTTCTGCGCGGTTATTCTTTCGCCATTCCAGGACCTTCCTAACCATAGATGGGGTTTGTGAGCCGCACTCCACGTCGCACAAGACCATTTGCATACCGCGTGGAAGTTGCATGCCAAAATCCACGAATTCTGTATCCCAGGGGTGCTCGGGATCGGAATCTTCGACAACTGCGAATAGTCGTTCCTCGAATCCAGCAGATCCTACATCTCCAAGGGATTCCAGGATGGCGGGGGAAAATCGCTTGTACAGACACGATCCGTAAACCGCCGAAGCGACGTCGAAACCGGAGCCGACCTTACCCTGAGCTGCACAGTGGGCAGCTTGGGCCAGGTTATGAAGCTTGTCTCGACCAGCGCCAAGGTCGGCCGCCTGCATGGTACGGTGAATCACGAGAGATGAGACAAGAGCAGTGACCAATGCGGCAGATGAGCCGAGACCTGTTTTGTGAGCTTCTAGTAGGGGAACACCAAAGTTGGCAAATCGGGTACCCTGCCCTTTAATCGCTGGTCCCTTGGAGGTCGCTGTTTCAGAGTAGTAGTCGTTATCAGCCAGGATGGTAACAGACAGCGAGCCAAAGTCTTTGGAATCGGCAACATAGCTGATGTAGGTCAAGGCATAGCTGAGGGAGGTCTCGACGAAGGGGTTCCTAGGGCTGTTGGCCGAATGTTGTCAGCGTGTTGATCTTGAAGGATTATTTGTCTTTTGACAATTGCATACCCTGTTCCTTTCTGGACCACCTTGACACCCCCACCATTATCACATCGCTGCACGCCATATTCCCAGACCGCATCAACGAATTGCGGTGAGCGAACAACCACAGTGTCCTCCGCATCCTGATCCTCCACTGCTCCAGTGGTATGTGACTGGACCTCAGAGGCGAGGCCCGTGGGCTTAGAGTCTGTTGTTGACCCCGAGGTGCCGCGGCGGTGACCTCTCCTCAATTGTTGAACGACGACGTGAATACGCGCATCGAGAGCGAAGACAGTTCCCGTGTAATTTCGGTCGAGAACTAGATAGCCTCCAGTAAGAAGAACCTTGCCCGGTGCGGACAGGGCTGTCACTGCGGGAGACATGATGGATTATTTTGGAGAAGAAAAAGGATGGGGGGGGGAGATCGACCGAATGTTTTGGTGCCCCGCGGGTTAGTCAGGCTGACCTTCACCACAGAGACAGTCTATACAAATTGATGCTTTCCACGATTTATCAGCAGGACTTCATATCTTCGAGATTCATTGGTACAATTATTTGACTGCAAAATCATGAAAAACAGAATTGATCGATTGGTGCTTCTGCCTATATTCATAGAATTGAGCTTCATATCTTGCATTGTAAATACTCCAATCTATGCTAATTGTAGACTGGAGGCAGTCTGCATATATGACATCGGATTATTAGAGTCAACTCGATTGGACCATTGCTCATCATTGGTATTATTTTTCTCACAGATACCCGTTCATGCAATTCATGCAATTGACTCTCATCTTGTCTAAATCGTCCGCAAGTGGAATGTGGAGTGAATGTGGAGTCCAATCAACATTCAGCATGACTCAACATGAATCACTCTCAATCTGCCCCGCGTCATCGGAAGTTTGGCATCGAAGACTTGTCTTCTCTTGTATAAATATCGGAATGCGAGAGCAGCTCTAAGTTTGTCTTTTACGCCATATCACGCAATTATACCCCTTTAAGATACGATTTGCAGCAAATCCCTAACAAAGTGTCCGCCACGATTTTACGCCCTACTACTACGACTACAACCACCATGACATTTTCAAATACATCTCAACCTATAGTCTTCTATGACATTGCCATGCGCCCTCCAGTGGAGGAGAGTGCCTGTTCCCCAAACCCCTGGAAAGCCCGGCTGGCCCTCAACTTCAAAGGAATCCCCTATAAAACAACATGGGTACCATTGCCCGACGTGGCCAAGACTCGCAAAAGTCTCAACGTCCCAGCCTGTCGGAAATTCGCCGACGGCACTGACTTCTACACATTACCAATGATTGAAGATCCTTCAACAAATTCAAAACTTGGTGACTCCTTCGACATCGCAGCCTATCTGCAAAAGACATATCCAGATTCAGGAGCGGGAGACCTCTTCCCACCCCAGACACTGGACTACGAGTTCAAAAATGATGCCATACTCATTCCCCTATCCGACATTCCTCAAACAGGACACCCCCAATATGCGAAATTCAACGTACACGTTGATGCGGTTTTCACTACCTTCGTTCAGCTTTCCATTGCGTGTTTCCCATTTGACCCTGCTACTGCTGAAATCAGCAAGGCGGAAATGGCCCGTCGAGCGGGCGTCCCTAGTTGGGACTTTTTCCAATTGAATGGAGAGGCGCGAGAGAAGACTAAGGCTTCCTTCCGGGATGCTCTGGGTGAGCTTGGAAAATTGTTCTTGAAGGATACTAGTGGGCCATTCATTCTGGGTAACAAAGCTAGCTATGCGGATATGATTGTGGGTGGATGGTTGCATATGATGCATGCTACTCTTGCGGATGATGAATGGCAGGAACTTAAGGGTTGGCATAATGGTCTTTATGGACAATTGTATGATGCTTTGGAGGTATACGCGGAGATGAAATAGAGTACCAGGGTTTGTCTTGGTGTATATAAAACGAAATCTTGATATTTGCCAAAGCTGGGAATGTAAATATTTTTTGTCAAAAAATGGTATCCTCCCTTTGAAAGCACTGACCAGAATTCGTGACCAAAATATAGATTCTGAGAGTGTAGAGAGGATCTCGGAAGGGAGTAGATGAGATCCATCTTACTGTTTCAATGAAGCATCAAGTACGCCGTTTTACACATAGAGTCCTACCATGCCATGATACTTTCATGAAAGTTATCTACAAATTTGAAAAGCCAAGAAAAGCCTTAGGTCTTACTGTCCGTGCCTAACCTTAGAATACGAGCGGCGGGTTACAACCTGCAAGGTTAGGGCCTGAGTCAAGGCAGAGTTTAGCCCCCACTAGATAAGATATGCTAAGAAGTAGGATTCAAAATTTGATAGTATAATAATAGTCATCGGCCCCCCTTCCCCCCGCCGTTGGAACGTCTCGAAAAAAGAAATAAGGAATCTAATACGAAAATGTCCTCTCTATCCATAATTGCCCGTCTACCTCTAAAGGGCGCCTTTCAAGGCCTACGTGTCCACTCCCATCCTCCAGTAAACACACTCTCCCAGATCGCCCTTCTGAACGGGTCACATGAGCCACATAGAGTTGCTCAAGCATACATCTCCAGATTCTCGACACGTGCAGAGCTACTTAATGCGAAAAACTCCCGCAAAGAGCCACTCAATACCAGACACGACGCGGAAAAGGCCAGGCCGGTGCACGAGGATCCATTTAACACTCCATCGGTCAGTCTGGAGTCACTTGGAATCGGAAAAAAGATGAAAATGTTCTTACTAGCGGTGCTTACTGTTTTTGGCACCATTGAAACATGGTTCTGGTGCAAGGCTATTTTTATTTGGTGGAAGGGAGATGAGAGCGAAGGGACTGAGTGAGAGGTTTATTGCTGACAGAATATATGTACGATATTATTCTTAGAAAATGATGGAAAAAGGGAAATCTCCTCTCTTTACTTATCCATATGTATATCTTACATTCAAAGCGACATATTCACTTATCGATGTATTGCTACCCCTGTACTCAATTTAGCCAGCAGCACAAGACATACGTGAGGATTACTGGCAACTTCCCGAGTAGCCTTCGGATGGGATTTCAGAATCATGATCATAAAAGAAGTATATAGTACGTACCTTCAATAACCAAACTGTAAAATGCTATGAACAAGATGCAGGCTATGTACAGCTTTGTCCAAAGGAAACTCCGGGCACCATACCCACAAGAAACGCATGTAATGATCGTAAAACAGGAAAACAATAGAAAGAGACCAAAATGTGACCATAAACCAACCATGACTCCGAAACCCTCTAAATGTTTAATTACTATGTAAGGCTGTTGTATGCTGAGGTCGGGCCGAGTAAAACTCGGCCCACCTGTAAGGCCTGACGGAGAAGAGTGGCGAATTCGGTTCGGCAAGCCGAAAGGCAAATCGCGGATGTGACGTAACCTTCGAAATCATTGAACCCCATAACAAAGATGTTTGCATGAAATATACACTGGGACGACAAAGCTGTCGCAGGTGAAATGCCAATTTCGAATCGTGTTGACCGAATACATGCGACAAGCCCCAATGTCATACAGCCCATCAGACCACCAACCAACCACCAAGCTGTCGCCCACGTGAAGATTCTATTATGTGTACCGAAAATCCTTCACAAAGAGATGACCTCATTATGCCTTTGGCTTCTGCGCAATGATACTGTAGCTCGTTGTCGCGAGACGCATATTATCCATTTTGACGAAGGCCTGGCCGTCCAGGCACAATCGGTTGATAAGAGTCTTGAAGTGGCGGGGTAGAACGTGCAGCTTGACGAGGGCGAGGATACACTGGCGAAGTGTACGGAAGTAAAGGTCAACGGTGTCAATCAAGGGAGCTTGCAGGCCATCGATACTGGCGTTCTCAGACTTTACAATTTCAAAGCCCGACTGGGTTAGCGCCTTCTCCAAACTTTCTTGGGTGGGGGTGCCGACGGCACCGATTAGCGGCTTGACTCGCCGCATCAACTCTGCATGTTCCGGGTTCGTGGGCTCGTAGTCGGGCAAGCTGATCCAGTCTAGTAAGGAAATCTTTGCACCGGGCTTGAGTACTCGGAAGACCTCGCTGAAGAGAGCAGGCAGATCCTTGCAGAGACTTAGAGCCTGGATCTGGTAGAAGGCATCGAAGCTCTCGTCGTCGAATGGCAGTGGGAGGCTGTTAAAGTCTTGTTGGATAAAGTTGTTCTTCAAACCACGCTCCTCGTTGAAGCTGTGCGCTTGCGCGACTTGATTAGGGTCGATGTTCAGGCCAGTGACCTGGGCACCGGAGTATTGCGCCATGTGCGCAGCGACACGACCACGACCGCAACCAAGGTCAAGGACTTTGTCACCGGCAGACAAACCAATGTCTTGCGCAATTGAGCGCTCGTAAAGGATTTGGTTCTCTAAGACAGAGGCCTTGCGACTCATCCATGGAGGAATGTACATCTTCTCGACGTCACCGAGGGCGCAAAGGTGGTTGAGTACACCATAGTATGATTTCAAACAGTCGCCGACCTTCTCCTGATAATTAGGGCCTAGAACCTCGCGCATTTGCTGCTCATTGGACCAATCGAGGTTGTAGATCACATATGAAGCCATAAAGTCATCGACTTCCTTCGGTGTAAGGTTGGCAAGGTAGCGGAATGACGTCCAGAAGCTCTTCCAGCGTTTCGGCGAAGCCGAATTGTCATCGTCCTTTCCATGCTTGCCCAGCGCAGTCGCGAAGATCTTCTGCTTCTCGTGCGCGATTTCATCAATGGAGCTGTCGCTTTCCGAGCCACGTCCGGTGCGCCCAGGGTGGCGCGGCGTATCCACGAGTGTTTGCGACACCATTGTGAATTGCAAGAAAGCTTTAATTAGAGTATGAGAGATGAATTGGAAGCTCTAGTATGATATATCCGCAAAGGAGAAAAAAAAAGAGGAATAGAGGGCGGGGAAAAAAGCTCGTATGTATTACGCCTTTCGCAACACATCTTGGGGCCCAGCGCAATTTATAAGCAAAGAACGCATTCTCTCCGATCCTCATTCTCCACGATTCCCGAAAAAAAAAAGTGATTTGCCAAGCAAGAACCGTGAGCGGTCAGTAGCCACATAATGTGGATTGTCACCAGACCAGGAAGTTCATACCGGATAGCCCGGCAATGTAGTTCGCGCCGAACGGGATTTTGAAACCGAATATAGACGGATAAAGAATCTTTGGCGAATATGGATAACCAGAGGAAGAGTAGCCTTGGGTTGAGGTTTCTTTGCCATCATTATTATTTGGCAATCGGGGGTTTCTCGAAGTCTTCATTCGAGCGATCTACAGAACGCGACAGGTTCAGATACGGATGACGCGGGAAGGGTCCTTGCGATGAAATGAGTATCGTCATGGGTGCGACGATCTAGACCCACCGGATTTAGTATCGACGATGAATACTCAATTCTGATTGTAGTGTGTGATATGTACATAGTACTCCGTAGAAACAATCCATGTCCGAGCATTGGATGTGACTTGAATTGGGGTACATCATCGTACATCAGCCCATGCCTTACTATGTAGATGAAGCCATTATACTATGTAGGCTAGTATAAAGTGCGGACTCTCCGCGGTCCTCAGCGAGCTTCATGCAAGCTCCCTAATACATGTACCTAAGTGCTGCAAGCCGATCAAATCAAGCTACCCCTCTTGTGAGTCACAGATTCCCTGCAGGCCCGTTTTTCCCGCTGCTACATACTGTATGTAGACAACCTTAGCCTTTGTACCTCTCAAAGGAAATGCTCTACTTCGGACACGCGTCCATTTACATATTCGTATTCCGTGCTTAATACAGACTTGCAGCTTCATAAGAGATATTTACATTAATGAAGACCCTGTCCACGACTACATGGCACTAGTGGCTCGGAAATTAGAAAGGCTGTACGGAGTACCCTATAGGGCGCGTAAAACCGCGATAGAGCCGCGGACATCCGTATCCCGAGAGGCTTTTTTCCGTGAGAAGTATACTAGGACAAGAAAAATGAAAATTGAAGAAGAATTAAAAAGTGCGAATTTACCAAAGAAGACAATCCACTATGACCATGTGGCCATGGCGCTGGTAGTGGACCAGATACAATGTAAAAATGTTATTGAGTGTTGATTGAATAACGCCATGGAGACCACTGCCAGACCCACACATCCGTGCTCCACTCACGATGATCGGCGGGTGGTAGGGCGAAGGGTCAAGCAAATCCGAGACTTGCAACTCTGCCCGTATATCCGGTGCCGGTCACGTGTATGTTCCTAAAAGGGTAGAATGCTCCATCAGACATGCCGAAGGTATGAATCTGAGTCGAGGCTAGTTGGTTCTGTGCTTCAAAGGCTGACGGGAGATTCCGAGTACGCTCGGATTTTTCTTGGCATTGCTTCTTTCCGCTGTTCTTCCGCCAAGCGTTTAGCCGATGGATTGTTTTGTGTATGGAGTACGAGCGTGGCACCACTTTTATATAAGTGGGATTGCATGTGTGTACTACACTCATTAGTATCTGAGAAAATGCAGAGCAGCTTCTCGTAGAGCGCACATGTACAATAGGCTTTGAGTGGGTACATCCAAACTGAACACTGTACTCTGACTGCTTTGCCAGGTACAGATGATACATGCTGCTCTAGTCTACCGCAGGGATCAACATACAGAGAGCCGATGATGCAATTTCTGACACGCGGTGGAGTGAAGTGGACCAACTCATCTGAAAAATCTCGCTATGTAGAGACTATCTACTGTGTAACTCGTCACAGTGGGCAAAGTTTTACTGCAGAAATGGCATATTCCAGAGCGAAATCCAAACATAATCTTGATGAATCTGATTGGGATCTAGGGTAACCTTAATTATCTTGGAAATTGTCTATATTTTTCATGTTGATAGTAATCAGGCTCATTCAAACTCCAAAAAGTTGGGGAAATATCTACATCTATTCTAATTCTGTTTTTACCTTTGCATATTTCGACGTTGTACGTCTTTTCAGAGGTCCGCTTGGCTGAGCCCACTCCAAGTCGAGCGAATGCAAGTCTTTTCCTTTCCAATATCAACACATCTTGAATGCGGGTTCTGGTGGACCTAAATTGCTGGTCCAAGTGTTACTTTGACATAGCCCTCTCCATATGATCCATTCAATTTTCCGTGGGGAAACAAGAAGAATTCGCTGGAGCGAGAGATACAGAAACATTGAAGTATATACAAGATATTAGAACATGGAATATTAGTTTACTACCAGTATTGGGGTCTTGAAATTTGATACAATGGTGACCCTCGCCTTTGGCAGGGCTACGCTTGTACGTACAGAATGACTTGACAAAATTAAGACTACAGGAGTATAGTTTTTGATGACAAAACGACAAAATAGGACAATGGTATGGGGTAGCTCTAAGCGATAGGGTCCAACCGTAAATAGAATCCGAATTCAACGCTGCTGACCATGTGGGCGTTAGATGAGGAACCCCTCTTCTTTCCCCTCCCCCAGCGATGATCAAGGTTGGGGGTCCACGGGACGAAGGAATCGATCGACAGCGCGATGTTTCCCATTCCAGCGTCCGAGCGTCGACAATTCTTATCAATAGAAACCGTCTGACGTCAGGTTTCGCATACATGTTGGCAATCTAAAGTATATTGAAGTGTTTTGAGCCCGGGTACCTTGACTGTTACTGTTGCATAGAGTAATTGATTTTTGGTAAGACGATTGGTACTTTGGTTCCGGGTGGCTGCTCACCCCTGTTTTCCGGGATACTTAAACGGGGCCATTCCATGTGCTGGCATTTTCCAAATGGTAGGTGGCCTACATAGTAAAAGGACTCGTAAGAGTGAACTGAATTCCACACTCAACCAGGATGAATTGTCCCCGGAAACCGGCTTTCCTCTTTAGATTTTCCTGACATCAGAACGGGTGGGGCTATGCAAGTGTACGAAGTACATGGTAGTTACATACTGAAGTACATATGTACACACAAGGCGGGAAATTGTCAGCGTCGAAATCGATACTGTAGGTACAGTACACTACGTTTGAATATCTTTATCAGAATTATTTGAGGGATATACTTGGAATTGATAGTTAGAACAAATTTAACGAGCAAATGAAACAATGTTATTCTTTATTTTTTGTCGATAGTAATTATATTCTCGAACTTTTCGCGTTGTTGCATTGCAATATGTGTACGGTAGCTCGTGGCCTAGGACTAGATATTGTGTCAATACAGCATCATCTGAATTTTCTTTCTTTCAACAATCTGTCAATATGAAATGATCAAGCCTGCATAATATTAGAGTGCAATATGCTTCCTCGTTTGATAGTGATTTTGTCCACCGAGTTAAATGACTCTCAGTTTGAGATGCTTCTATGCTCAGGAGAGAATTCCTCCTCATTCGTGTTAGTTGTAGCAAGGGTGTACAGTAAGTGTCTTATACAAGATGAGTTGGCTACACGTGATATAACTTTACTGGAGAATAAGAATAGCCTCGACTGCCAGATTTGAGTAATCGAGTCATGTGACAAGGTTATTCAGCATCGGGATTCGGGAGTCTTGGCACCGACAGCTTTCCGCCAATTCAGCCACGGTTTCAATTTTCAAACGACACGTCTCGATCAAGTCCCTGCTGCACGCAAGGATCCGAAACAAATGATTGATCAGAATATTTCATGAATCTAGAATATCAGAAAAATCAAAGTCATTCCAGAATATGATGATAGTCATTATAGAATAAGACTCCAAATAATAAACAACTCAAAATATACACACACAATCAAGCTTATTCTCAGCTTTACGGAGATGCAAAGACCGTTAAGCCCGGGAGGCCGAGTCCGAGTCGGGGAAAAGGGGCGCAAGTCCGAAGGAAAGGAAGAAAAAGGAAGAAAACGAACCGGAAGAAAAGTGACTCATTCAGGGGGAATCAGCCCTTTTGCGCGGTTGTGATTGGTGGGTCAGTCATGGGCAGATGACCTGCTGGCAGGAACCGGTCCACGGAGTACTTCTGACATTTCCCGCGGGTACTTGCGGGCCTGCTACATTTTGTACTGTCTGGAATGTACTCGATCTGTACTTTGTAGACATTATCCTCGGTTGACGTGTGTGATGGCTGTGAAAACTACCTCGAGAGATAGAAATACGAACAGGATATGATAGATATCTCAAGTATATGTATATACCACCAGACAAATCTACCGGATATCAATCTGACTACATACAATTATTTACAGAAGAGTATAGTTCACTAGTCGCAGTTGTAGATTCTCCGGATAGGATCGGCCCTAAGGAAACCCACCTGTGCGACTCCATCTCCTTCCAGAATCTCTGACTTTGTCTTATTTTTTTTTATCCTCTTCCCCTCCTTTTTCTTTCTTCCTCAAACTATTGTCAATAGACCGGTTCTCATACTGGTCTTTTTTTGTGATCATTTTCACCCATCATCTTTGTATTAGCGCGTTCATTGACGGCGTAGAGTCGTTCAATGAACCTGCACTTCGATTATTTTTCTGAGTGCAAGGTATGTCATCTCCATCAAACTCGCGTGTATGCGCGTATTCTACCCCCGTCATTCACTGCTAACTTGACGCGTTCTTAGCATTGCCTCTTCGATCTGAAGAGGTCTCCCGCAAGATAAATGGTTTTTAAACCGTTTACCCACCTCGCGCGCCAGAGTTTCACCAAAGCCTTCACCCATGGCTATGCTCAATCGGTAGTTGCGGCGTCGCAGTCCACTTATGCCTCGTCGACCACCTTCAACTCCCTCGCTGCACAACCCGCAAAGTTCTCCCGTACACAACTCCAGAATGCTTTCTCGAACGCCTCAAGTTCATCAGGCGCGGGCGCGAAGGCTAGCCAGGGTGGCTCAGGATCTGGGGATTTCGGCCTAGCTGCCTACTATGCTGCCTGGCAGCATGCCCAGCAAACCGGCGATGATAGTGACTGGAGACAGTTTCAGTATAAGCGCCGGATCGGCTGGAAGCCCAACGAGGATCTTGAGGATGTCAAGGAGGAGCGCACAGCTTCTCCCGAACCGCCACACCCAACCAAAGCTGCCGCGAACGAGAATGTCAACGCTCAAGTGGAGGAGGCTGTTGCCCGGGAAATTCAGATGCAGGAAGAGCAGGCCAAGGCCGAGGAAACGTTAGAGATGGGCGAGAATGAGGCCGAAACCGCCGCCGAGACCGCTACCGAGGAATCTATCATTTCATCGGAGGCTATCTCGGAAGCTGCCCTGATTGCATCCAACCACGTCGTGCAGTTATCACAGGAGCAGAAATACTCCCAGATCCCCGTCGCATTTGAGTCAATCTTGCGCGATGGTCTCACTCCGACCGTGGAGGCGTACAACGCTCTTCTAATCGCTGCCATCCGTCTCCATCCCGAAGCCGCTCAGGCGATTCCCAAGGCGCTGGACGTCTACTCTGATATGCTTCGTCGTAGGGTCATTCCCGACGAAGACACCTACCAGACACTGGTTGAGCTGCTCGTCAGTCAAGCCCATGGGACGATTGATGCCAAGGAGGTTTTGGAACAGGAACGGGCTCGTTTTGGCGGCATGGAAGAGCCTGGTAAATTCATGCTCCAGTCATCTGAGCTGGAGCGCGAAATCCTCGCGGAAGACCACTCCTTGGCCATCGCTGTGAAGCTTTTCAACACTGCTATCTCTCGACACTCACGACTTGCCTTGCCTGTCAATCTCTATCGCAAGCTCATCATCGCTTGTGCTCGTGAGGGTAAGGTGGAGGATATGATTCGCATCTACTCCCACATGGAACAGCAGGACGTCACTCCCCACGCGACCATATTCCCATTCATGATCGATGCTTTTGCAGGTGTTGGTGACCTCAAGAGCGCCGTGGAATGCTACAACGAATACCGGTCCCTGGCTGTCTCCGACGATAGCGGCGTCTTCAGCATCGTCAAGCGTCTTGATGGAGAAGTTTATGCAGCTCTGATTCGTGCTTATCTGACTTGCGGCAAGGATGAAGGTGCTCTGCACTTCCTGGACCGAATCCGTTCTTCGTTCGATGAAGTCACAGAGAACCGTGAGGGTCGATGGGCAGTCATCGAAGAAGTTATTGTCCAGGATGGTCTGGTGCGACACTCGCTCAAGACCGGCGACTATAGCACGGCTCTGGAGCAGGCTAAGGTTCAATTGCATGATGAGGCCCGCGATCAGGCCATTTCCCAAATTTGCATAGCCGCGGCCGATGCTGGTGATCTCACCACCGCGTCCGAAGCCTACGATCGTCTTTCGACAGCACCATCCGTCCGTCAAGCGCCCGCCATCTCCCTACTTGCTCTTCACATTCGTCAAGGCAACGTCTCGGCGGCCCGATCCTTGTGGATCATGTTGAACACTGTGGGTCAGGCAACTCCGGATATGGTTCAGCCGACCGCTATGTACACCCTTGCCCAACTGAAGAGTGGCAATGTCGATGAAGGCCTGCACGAGGCTCGTAACATGTTCTCTCGTATCCGCAACACTTCTGCCAAAGATTCCACTGTCAGCGCTTCAATCAGGGAGCAGATCACCGAGTCTCTTCACCTCTTCGGCCGTGTCCTGATGCAGACGGCCGCTGTTCTCTCACCTCAATCTAGTATGACCCTTCTTTGGTCTATGGTTGAGAACGGCGGTCTAGTCTCACCTCTCGCCGAGCATGCTGTTGCCAGTCTGGGCCCCATGGGCATTTCCCAAATGAGCCCGACTGACCTTACTTTGGCCCTTCAGGTCCAGGCTGGTATGCTCGCCAACAACAGTGCCATGGTGTTTGATGTCGCGCACCCCGTCCGCTTTGCCCACATGCTCGAGACCGCTCTGGCAGCTTCTCTTCCGCTTGATGCGTACACCTCTACTCTGATCGACCAGGCTGTCGCTAAGCTTTACACCAGCCGTCCCGATATTGTTAAGAAATGGCAGGATCACCTTGAGGTTTCTAGCCAGGGTTCCATGGTTTCTGATCGTCGCAGCCCTGTATCTATGGCCGAAACATCGATCACTACGCCTTCCATCAGCCCAGACTCCTTCGATCCTTATGCTCATGTCACTGATTTCCGTGGATCTGCCATCATTGCGGAAGAGCTTGAGAAAACCACTGGCCGAGCTGATGTCCATCTCAATGAGGCACTGATTCGTCTGAAGAACATGCGTCGCATTGGTCGTCATCCTCGCTACATCACATACGCTAAGATGATTACTGCTGCTGCCAAGATTGGCCGCATGGAGTTGGTTCACGAAATTCACGGCATGGCTCGGGTTGACATCCCTCTGAATCCCGCTCACAACGCCGTTAAGTACGGTTGGGTTTCTATACTGGACGCTATGGTTGCTGCTTGTCTTACTGTTGGAGATCGTCAGTTGGCTGGTCAATTCCACCAGGAGCTGCTTGGCCTGGGATCTGCACCCTCTGCTAACACCTTTGGCTTGTACATCACCACCCTCAAGGAGTCTACTAAGACCTTTGACGAGGCCACTGAGGCTCTGAAGATCTTCCACCGTGCTGTTGTCGAGGGCATTGAACCTACGTCTTTCCTGTACAACGCTCTTATTGGAAAGCTCGGAAAGGCCCGTCGTATCGATGATTGTCTGGCTTACTTCGCCGAGATGCGTGCTAACAACGTCCGCCCGACTAGCGTCACCTACGGTACTATTGTCAACGCTCTTTGCCGTGTCAGTGACGAGCGATTTGCCGAAGAGATGTTCGAGGAGATGGAGTCTATGCCCAACTACAAACCCCGTCCTGCTCCTTACAACTCCATGATCCAGTACTTCCTCAACACTAAGCGTGACATCAGCAAGGTTCTGTCCTACTATGAGCGTATGCAGTCTCGCAACATCAAGCCTACCATGCACACCTACAAGCTGCTCATTGACGCCCACGCTTCCCTTGAGCCAATCGACATGGACGCTGCGGAGAAGGTTCTCGAATCAATGAAGGCTGCCGGTCAGCAACCCGATGCCGTTCACTACGCCTCTCTGGTTCACGCCAAGGGCTGTGTTCAAAACGATCTTCCAGCCGCCCGCAAGGTCTTCGACTCTGTCGTCTCGGACCGCCGCGTTCGCCCGCAGCCCTGCCTGTACCAGGCCCTTTTCGAGGCAATGGTCGCCAACAACCGCGTCGCTGATACTGAAGAGGTCGTCAAGAGCATGCTCCAGCGGAACGTCGAGATGACCGCCTACATTGCCAACACTCTCATCCACGGATGGGCCACTGAAGGCGATGTCTCCAAGGCCAAGGCCATCTATGACAGCATCGGCCTCGAGAAGCGCGAGCCTAGCACCTACGAAGCTATGACTCGTGCTTTCCTCACTGCTGATGACCGTGCTAGCGCTTCCAACATCGTCCAGGAGATGATGTCTCGCGGGTACCCGTCTGCCGTGGCCAGCAAAATCATCGATCTCGTCGGTGGTTCTCCCTCCGCCTAAATTCGAACATCGAACTCCGATTCCCCTTTTTCTTTCCTACCTGATTTTATTTTTTGATTGATCTGTTTGAACAAAACGACACCAGGTCTGATATCACTTTAATGATGTTGTGATTTACATACTACAGTCCCTACATCACCTTGCTAGGGCTGGATCCCTTAGCCTCGGTGTGGGCTTATCCGATTCGGCGCTTGTAGGGCAGGGGACAAATGTGGACTGGTTAATTTACCTGGTTCTGGTTTTGGTTCTTGGTTTTGGGGGACATCCTTGCGTTTTTTTCCTTTGATTTTGATTGATTTTCTTTTGTTCTGGCATTCAGCGTGGTTTTGGCGTTTAAAAAGGTGGTTTGTGATGTGTATACCATTTGATCATGCTTTGATGTTTTATAGACCCATCTCTACTCTGCATGGCGCTACTAGACGCCCCCAAGAGAAATACAAAAAAAGTGAATGAGTACCTTAAAATTCAAAGTAAGAATAAATACGTCAGATAAATCCTTGCTTATCTCGATAGATTATCGATTCAGGGCCCATCAACCATCTGTCTCTTTCAGGAACATTGTCGCCTTAGCCCACCCCTTGATCTTGTCATAGTCCTCTGCATCTTTATTCCCTTTGGCGATGATGGTGGGTTGGACACAAAGTAGTATCTCCTTTCCATCAAGCCTTTCATCTTCGTCATCGAGATGATGCAATCGGTGCGCAGTAATGATTTTGCACGAGCTTTTGAAGACCGGAAACTTGTCCTGATTACCTATAATCAGATATTCTCGTTGTGTCCAAAGAGACAGGGCTAAATTGACAGCTTTCTTGCCGATGTGCTGCAATTCGGCTTCGCCTGGACCGAGATCAATGTCAAGTTTACAAAGATGGCGAACATGACTATTGAGAAGTTTTGCCATTCGATGCTCTGCAGCTTGATGCGCTTGGTATTTTATTTGAGAAAATAGATTCCGCAACATCTGAGATCGCCATATATGGGCTTTGCTGGCATCGACTATCATTGTGGAGTTAGCTGTATGATACCAATTGGATCAGAAATTGGCGTAGTGTCTCACCAAGTCTCATATCTCTATAGACACGGTCAAGTTGCACTGGAGTAGGTAGATCAGGCGTGGTGTTAATTGGGTCCGGCGTGAAAGGGAAGAAAGGGTGGAAGATCTCCGTAAAGATATCCTTGGCTACCATTGCTTGAAGAAGTAGAGTTGGGATCTTGTCATGATATCCTCCTGACTTTTGGATCAAGGTATCCCAGCTCGACTCGGAGCAATATCCTCCTTTCCGCAAGTCGCTGATGATACTGTTTCTGGTTTCCTCGCACAAATAATCGAGGTCAGATACCGCGCCAGCGCCATATTTTCGCGACCATAGCCGGATACCCTCTTGAAGATCACTGAATTCTTCTCGAATCAAATTATCTTCCTTAGGTGCCCAATCCCCCTTCTCGATATGTTTGAGAGCCTGCTGCTGAAGTGAAGTTGCAGTCTCTATGAGACCCTCCTTCTCGGCTTGAAGCTGTTGAATACGTTCCTGTAGGGCAGAGGTCGTTGAATGAAGTACCTGATGTTCGTCTTTTAGAATTTCCATTCGTCGCTGTCGGAGGGAGCTTTCGATTTTGAGCTCGGTGTTTTCATGCTGTAGGTCCTCAACCATCTGCCGTAGTGAATGGATTCTCAAAGTCACTTCCTGCTCCTCCGTTGTCAGACCTTGAAATTGTTGCTGCAGCAAATCAATGGCGGCATTGGTCTTTGCGTTTGCAGCTTGTAGATCTTGAAGCGTTAGTTTTAAGAGAAGTGCTGATGCATGGAGCTTCTGCTGTTCTGCTTGTAGACTTTGAATTTGGTGTTTCAGTGATGATTTGTCGCCCTTGTTTTGAACATAATGAGCTTCATACTCCTCGATAAAGCATTTCGGCGTCGAAGCGTTTTCATAGCCTGCCTGCGGACTACAAGAAATGCCATCATATCGTGGATTCTTGAGTCAAATGCAAACATGTTATGATACTTGCGATCAAACAGAAAGCGAGTGCAATGTGCTTACCTGAAAGACGAGTTTCAGACCCGACTGACTCCGAGTATGGGGTCGATTGCTGCCTGTATCAGGTTGTTTGGGTGCCATGACTTCGATACCCCCTGGATCATAAAGCGATGAAGAGTCACTGATCAAGTAAGAACTCTGTTAATTCTTCCAATTGGATATGTTCTTGATGGCTTGTCAAAGCGAGGGCCACGTCGCGAACGATTCCCTGAAGTAGAAGCTCACCTGACCGACTGATCTTCACTTATAAGATTTGGGATGAGAGTATGCGAAAGATTCAATCTGCACAAGAAAGACGAGAAGGAAAAGGAGAAAGGGAGTGTGATTCTTACTATTGAGGACTTAGGGGGTTTGGAGTGTGAAATTGTGGCTATCAAAAAGATGTGAGGTTGGCAGAAGTGAAGTTCTCATTCAAGTCTATCAAAATGGGCCTCCCTCTTTTCCTTCCACTCATCTTTCTTCTTTTCTTTCTTCTTCTCTTTCTACTCCTTTTTCTTCTTCCTTTCCTTCTTCACCTTCTTCAATACTTTTCCACTTCAAGTGAATTGTCATTCTCCTTCATTTTCCTCTTTCCACCCGCTTTCCTATTTCTCTCTCTTTCTCTTTCTCTTTCTCTTTCTCTTTCTCTTTCTCTTTCTCTCCACCTACTACATCCTTTCACCACCACATTCTTTACAGCTTTCTACTTCAAGTTATCCAGACTATCTTAACATGGCTATCTTTAAGAGAAGATCATCCTCCAAGTCAAGACCATCTAAGTCATCTCAATCTTCTCAAATCTCTCGATCTTCTCGGCCATTTCGATCTTCTCAAACGCCTCGATCTACTCGTAACGGAACTCCAGCTAATGCAAACCATGGGCGTGTCTGTCGGTCTGTCCTATCCAATCCAGCTCGCTCCTTGGCTTCCAAAGCACGCAAGATCATCATCGGGATCGACTTTGGTACCACATACACTGGTAATGTCAAATTGAAGAATAACGACGAGATGAACCACTCACTGAACAAAACTGGAAAAGGTGCCTGCTATGTGAGCTCTGAGGGTTCCGATATCAATGATATCGCAGTCATCGGCAGATGGCCCGGTCCAACACGCGATACTGATTATGTTCTCAAAACACCTTCGCGCATTGCATATGCTGCAGATAATCCTCGGATTGCCACTGATCTTTGGGGATTCCAAGTTGAACCCGGCACGAAATCGTATTCCTGGTTCAAACTGCTTTTGGATGAAGGCACCCCTTTGACCGAATTCGACGATGAGACTCTGGAACGAGCAAGTCATATTGGCATCTTACAGCTTCCAGATCACAAGAGTGCCGTAGATGTAGCTGCAGACTACCTGTCTGAAGTCTACAAATGCGTTCTCAAGGTACTCTCGAAGCAAATTACACCGGAAGTACTTCGCATTACGCCACTCGAATTTTGGTTCACTGTTCCAGCTATCTGGTCGGATAGTGCAAGAGATGCAACACTTGAGGCTGCTCATCGTGCAGGCTTTGCAAAAGATTCTTCTCGGCCACAAGACGTGATCAATTTGATCCCTGAGCCCGAAGCTGCTGCTATCACGGCTTTGAAAAAGTGTTCTGGAAAGGGACTTGGTGCAAAAGTGAAGGTGGGAACACCTTTTCCCTCTTCCCGGTGATATAAGCCACTAATATCCTCTCTTCGTTTTTTTAATAGATTAATGAAGGCATTCTAGTCTGCGATTGTGGAGGCGGGACGGTGGTGAGTGGCACTATTTAAGGCTATCAATACGTGATATATGACGTTGATTTTTTAGGACATCACCACTTACCTGATCACTCAACAAGAGCCTAAGCTGGCTTTCGAAGAGCTATGCACTGGAACTGGCAAGTTATTTTCAGAAAGTTAACACCGCTATCATCTTCTAACATTGCAAAGGCGCGAAATGTGGATCGACAGCCGTAGATCGCAACTTCTACGAACTAATGTCTGCAAGATTCGGTGCTTCATTCGACTGTCTTCCCCTGAGATTAAAAGGACCAGGAAGTGAGTTTATGAGGGCCTTTGAGTCGGCGAAGCGCAACTTCGGCCCTTCAGACGAGAAGACCGAATATCAGCTTCCACTTAATATGAAAGTCAATGAGTGCGATTCTGAATACTTTGATCCCGACGAGCGGCTAGTTTTTATCTCAAGGTATGATATTCGGCGATGCTGAAGCTGTTTTCTTTTTCAGGATATAAGTCGTTGACTTGCAATAAGGGATGACCTCCAGTCAATCTTTGACCCAGTCGTTCAGAACATTCTCGGTCTCGTGGGCCAGCAGATCGAAGAAGCCCGTGATGAGGCCGGAAAAGACATAATCAAGGTACATGATATGATGGAACTCAGAACATGTCTCCTTGCTGTACTGATCTTTATTAGCAAATCATCCTGGTGGGCGGTTTTGGTGACTCTGAATATCTGTACGAAGCCTTCCAGAACGAATTTGGGTCTCGGGATATTACGATTACTGTTCCTAGCAACCCGCAAGTACTCTCCGGACTTCCAATGTTCTTGTTCAGTTGACTAATAGAATATCATTTCAAATTCAAGGCAAGCCGCCATTGTCCAGGGTGCTGCTCTTCGGGGCATTCAAGGTCTTCAGTCCACAACCAGACGATGCCGACGACACTACGGATACGAATGCTGGCGCCCATTCCGAGAGGGCGTTGATCGTGAAGATGATCTTACTTTCCACCCGGTTACGGGCGAAACAATCATTCGGGGCTATGTGGAATGGATCATCCACAAGGTAAACTACATCGAAGCGTTTTAGTGTGAAGAGACTTTGTACACAGCATAAGAAAGGAGGTCACACGCCGACAATTCAACGAAAATGGCCTTGTCAGAAAATATTCTAGACATAAGAGGAAAGACAAATGGCTATTCACATATTGGGATAACACAAAGTCAATGGCTGTCGCTGATTATTTTCAACAGGGAGAACAATACCACGAAAACGATACTCGATCTATTCCAGTCGACGTCGATTTCGAAGAAGAGACATTGCAAATAACATCACCATTGCTTGCCTGTGATCTCATGGATGCTCCGGATAAGGTTGAATCGAGTTGAGTGGTTGAGCTGTATGACCAAAGACCATATGTTGGCTGACCATACCTTATTAGCTGCCGTTTACGAAGTTGGATCCATCACAAGTGATTTCAGCAAGGTTGATCTCTCTAGGTTTCGGTCCAAAGTACACGACGGTAGGCGGCACTACCTTAGCAACGGATATTGTCTTGATGTCACATTTGGAGCACAGGAAGGAATCCTCAAATTCCAAGGAAATCACGATGGCAAGGCGATAGGACACAGCAAGATTGATTACAACAAGTCCAAGGCCTTTCGGAGGGTTTGCTAGTGACTCCAGTCACTAGTGGATACAAATTCATGGACACGGAGGAAATAAGAGTGCTTACTACATAGCATAGTTTAGTGGGAGCAAAGTGGAAATGGACTAATTTATGAAGTGGATGATAGTAACTGGATTTTTGCCGATAATGGTATTATTATTATTATATCAGCATTTATGTTACTCCTAGTTTTATACCCCATATATACATTGTATACAGTATCAATTAATGCGATGATGTCTTTCCTCGGCGACTATCAGATCGATCTGCCGCATCGGGCATTTCCACCAAATCGAGCAGTTTGGGTCGACTTGCCCTCGTCAACATCCCTCTTCATTCTTCATTCTTCGTTTTTCGCATATCACGGTATTCCAAATTGAATACTATCCCTTGTTCATATTCTATGCTGCATCATCTCTCTTCTCTTGCTTCCCCCAGCCTCCAATCGTTTCTCCACATCAGAATCCGCAACGTCTGCCAACCACCCCACCTTCGAGCCTGGCATTCTTCCACTCCCAGACTTGCCACCAACTCCAGATCCAAGATGTCACAGAATCAAGTAAATCCAGACGCCGAATCACGACGTCCAAAGAAATTTATCTGTACGAAATGAGACCCTGCTGAGCTTCAGCTCTTGTACCACGCGCAAGCCAAGGGGGAAAGCTACCCCGCGGGGAACTGATGAACCCTCGCTGGAGCTTAGAAACTGACAAAATTGCTTTCTTTTAAAGTTGCACCGGGTGATATTGAAGCTGGTTCAGAAACTCCAAATGCATCTGCCACCCCACCGATCCCTCAATCTGCAGTTCCATCTCACCTTGCCCCCGGCGAAGCTCTCCGATCTGCTACCTCGACACCCACTTCCGCCTCCGAGAACCAAATGGTGTCCCACCCTGCCCGGGCACATCAGTTCGTGACCAATCCTCCCTTGACTGTATCACAAATCCATGGCACAAACCCACTACGCCAATTCAATGCCTGGTTCCGCGACCCGCGTTTACCGGCGAGCTCAGCACCAGAGACATGTACCCTTGCAACGGCGTCCCTTCCTTCGGGTCGGATTAGCTCCCGCGTTTTATATCTGAAGGAGCTGGATGAACGAGGATGGGTCGTGTACAGTAATTGGGGCAGTCGTGAGGGTAAGGGTGCGCAAGTCTTCGGGCAAGATACCAGCGGAGCGGATGCGATAGGCTCGATGCCCGAGCCCGGTGATGTAGGACTCGCCGGTGGCAACAAATGGGGTGCTTTGACTTTCTGTTGGTCTACTGTTGAGCGTCAGGTTCGTGTAGAAGGTCTTCTGGAGCCACTGAGTCGTGAGGAAAGCGAACTGTACTGGCGTACTCGTGAACGCGGAAGTCAGATTGGTGCTTGGGCTAGCTGGCAAAGTCGGGTATTATGGTCTGCTGAGCCTTCACAGATGGAAAACCATCAACGTCGTAAGAGTGTTGCGAAGCTTCAACCGGCTGAAGGATCGACTTCTGGTGTTGATATCCCGGCGAATATCGACGAGACGGACATCGATGATGGACGGGCTTTGCTTGAGCAATGGGTTAAGGAAATGGAAAAGAAATTCGAAGGGGTGGAACAAATTCCCCTTCCTCCTTTCTGGGGAGGTGTTCGACTCGTTCCCGAGTCAGTTGAATTCTGGCAAGGTCGTCGGAGTCGTCTTCATGATCGATTCCGATACGTTCGGATTGATGGCGCCGGGGATAATGCGCAGTGGCGGCTGCAGAGGCTGTCACCATAGATCATGCTTTGATATATACAATATATAGCTAGCGAATAAATCTGCCAGTCTCATTTTTCTCCATAATTCGACTTGGATATACCCCATTGCCCTTTTGTATACTTCCCCATCTCCGCCGATCACTCCGCTATCTCTTATCATTTCGGCTTGGCGACATTTCCAACCTCTCCGGTTGACCTTCAACCCTCTTATTTCCTCCCATTCTGACCCAAACCAGCTATATACACGGTATCCCGCTTATAGATACGCCAATTTATCCCCTGCGGAGGTATATACAGATCGACATGTCCTCTTCAACGACTCAAAAATCCACCAGCTCCCCCTGGATTCTCATCGCCGTAGCCAGCGGCGCCTTTGCAGCCCTGAACGGCCTGTTCGCAAAACTGTAAGTTAATCAGACCTACTCAGAGAAGCAAAGCAATTCTTCACTTCTAACTCATAGACTAATCAATTGACAACCGCAGCACGACCGATAATCACACCACAGCCTTTGCGCAATCCCTCGCTCACCTCTTCGGTCTCGATTCTTCCCCATTCCTAGAGCTCCTTGTTCGCGGCGTACGTCTTCATTGCTCTCCTTCTATATATGTATATTTCCCTGAGATTATATGCTCACAACTTCTATTCAACAGGCTTGTCTAGGTCTTAACGTCCTCTGCAACGTCATCATGTGGGCACTCTTCACTCGCGCCCTCACAGCCGGCCCCTCCACCACAAAAGTCTCAATTACAAATACGGCCTCTAACTTTTTGACTACGGCGTTCCTTGGTATGATTGTATTTCAAGAGGCGGTGGGTGGATTATGGTGGTTGGGTGCGGCGATGATGGGTGCTGGGTGTATCTTAGTTGGGATGCGTGAGGGGGCGTAATGGATTATTCTTTTGATGGCGATATGATAGCATATAATATATTACAGATTATCTCTTTTCATACTATAAATGAACAGTTTGAGGCTCTAAGCTTGGACCTGGACTTGGACACATGTTACATTAGAAGTCAATTGGCGTCTTGTCCCACCCACGAGTAACCGAACTACGCGATTGTTCTACGCTTTGTATTCAACTGGGGATTGCAAACTCTCCAACTTCTGAGATCGGAGATACCTACCTATCATAGGTAAGATATTCTACTAATGGTGCTAGGTAATTTCAGTAGCAACTTTCTTGGAATTAATGGAAAAGCAATTTTGTGGAAATAGCATCAGGTGAATATCACTAGCAACGCTTTGTATATAATGCACCAACACATCTCTATCAGCTTATATTCACATAATTATTACAGTCAACGGCGAAGAGATCGACCATGCCGCTCCTCTCTCTCCTCCAATTCGACAAGCCCATCATCTTCTGTTCCATCTAGAATGCCTGTTGGTTCTTGCTGTCCAGAACGATCCCGTTCACCCAGATGCACAGGACGACGAGGGTGAGACACAAATCCAATCGCAGACTGGATGATCCGCCAGATGCGCTCTTCCAAAGTTTCAGTAGCAGGAGTACTCAAATGACCTCCTAGGGGGGCTTGAGAGAATTCCGATGCAGTGGTTGCTGCAAGAGCATGCTCCTCAGCCTCCACCTTGAATTGGTACTTCAGACAATCCTTGACGGTGACCAGACCAGTAAGACGACCGCGGTGTTCAACGAGGATAACCCGCGGTCCCATCTTTTTGAATATTTCCATAACTGTTTCAAGTGGAAGACGCGGGTGAACACTGAGTGGAGTATGGTCAACATAGCGGGAGAAATCGACGAAGCCAGCACCAACGCTGGTCTGGATTGCATCAAAAGTATCCGCTTGATGAGGGGTTCGCGGAACAGAAGCTCTTCGCGCGACTAATGCATCTGCTGCTTCTTTAGTGAAGACGCAGCGAGCTCGAGGAGAGAGGAGTCCATCACTACGTGCGCGATCAATCGCGTAACGAAGTTCCGTGCGGCCGATATAACCAACGAGTATTTTATTGCTGCGTTCCTCGACGATCGGGAATCCCTGGAACTTGTTGTCATTCAACAGGTGCTCTGCTTCACGTACAGGGAAGTCAGATGCAGGAAGGGTGAGCGGGTCTGTGGTCATTGCGTGAGAGACGGGGACGTTGAAAACGTGGTCTTCCTTGTTATCGAGGAATGGGAAGCCATTGAACCAGATCATTCGATCTGCGATGCCGCCGTTACCGAATCGGTCTCCCACTGCTTTTGTTACTCCAACGACGATCTATATGGCATGGTATTAGCATTCATTATTCCCAGGGTAGTCCGGCTTAACATACCATAGTCGGCAAGATATAGGTCAAGGCACCCGTGAGCTCGAACATGATGACAGTAACTGAGATTGTAAGATGCATGATGCCGCTAAGTGCAGCCGCTGCACCTAGGAAGGCATATGTCCCTGGCGTAATGCAGGGAACATCTGGCTCGCATGATGCGAAGAAAGCAGAATCCGGGAAGTGTTCATATAGTGCCTGCACTATAATACCCACCATACGACCAAAGGATGCACCGATAGCCATTGATGGGACGAAAATGCCTGCTGGCACCTTGCACCCATAGGAGATAATAACCAAGCCAGTACGTAGGATAGTAGCGACAGCCAAAGACAGAACCATTGCCAACCGATTTTTCTTCCTATGCAAAGAGTCAGAAATCGTGTTCCTCTGCGACATTCTAGAAGAGGAGTGCTACTTACTCGCAGAGTCCGTTATAATCATGGCCACCCTTACATTCGCGGAAGAGGATTTCCATCATCTCGGTCATGTTGATCCTCAAAAACATATTAGGGTAGCATAAGATTGCAGTGAGCGCGGCAAGGACCACAGACTCGGCAATGGGGTGTTGGGCAAGATACTTCTTGCGAAATGCTGCAACCCGGAGATTCCATTTGATCACAAGAGCACCATACAAGCCACCAAAAACACCAAGAAACACGAAGAAGATCAGTTCAAAAAAGTGCCAGGTACGGTCATATTCGACCTGGAACATGACCAGCTGCCCGGTTCGAAAGGGATTCAAAGCCTAATCAGGTCAGTGATTGCAGTCTTTGAGATTGACGAGAATGACATACAGCAAGAACACCGGTTGCGACTAGAGCACAGAAATAGCTTCTCCAAAGAGTCTTCAGAGGGAAGTAGTTGGCCATTTCCTATACAATCGTTAGCCCATTTGTTGTCAATAACCAACTATCCTAGAACACACCTCGAGTGAAAATAGCACACCACCGATGGGACTGCCAAAAGCGACAGCCACACCAGCGGCTGCTGATGCCGTCAAGATCTCTCTTGTTTTGGAGGCACTCTGCTTATATTTGCCGAACCATCTCGATATAACGTTACCGGTGCACACGGCGAAGTGAACACTAGGCCCTTCCTTTCCGACGGAAAGACCCGATGCGATAGCCAGCGGCAAAGCAATTGATTTAATGAGGAGAGTCCAGGCTCCAAGGAAGCCTTTCATAACGAAGCCCGCGATAATGCATTTAATCTCCGAGATACCGGACCCAGCAGCATATGGAGCAAAAGTCTTGACCAGGATTGCTGCGATGAAGGCAAGCAATACCTAAATATGGAGATCAGTCCAGTTCACTACGGCAGATCTTTGAAGATGCGAGCCTTACTGCAAAAAAGAAGTAAACGATGTAGTTGAAAAACCAGAAGCCAGTCCAGTGTTTCCATTCCGGGCATCCTGTGAAGCTCAGCGTTAGTCTTCGCTCATGCAGTATAAGTTTCATCGGAGTTTCGACGTACCTCCTTCAGCGCCCCAGCAGCAGAAGTTCTCGTTTAGATAGAACGCAGTAGTGCAATGACCCAGCTTGATGTCGGATAACCACTCAGTGATAATATTCAAAAGCGCCGAGTTCAGCCCAATCGCCATTCCTACGAGAGTCACCACAAGCCAGGCTTGACCAGCATCGTAGGACTCGATCACCTTGCGACGCCAGCCAAAGATACCTTCTTGATCCCAAAAGCCACCACCATTCCGTCGCTTGGCGCGGCGATAGTTTTGTTCATATACTGCATCCTGGACCCAATCGATCGTCGTAAAGTCTTCATATCGTTTGATCTCACTAATCTCCTCCGTAATCGCAGCAGGTTGGGGTTCGGGTGCTGGAGCATCGATAGGGGATCTTTGAGAAGAGACAGATCTACCAGATAACCTGCGCAGGTCGCGGCGCTCCGACAATATAGAAGGCGACCGTAATGGTGTCGTGGGTGGGTGTAACGAGCTCATAACATCGAACGGAGGAGTGATATCACCATAGTCGAACTAAAAGGCTTGGAAATCGATGATGCTCTCCCACCGTGACGGAGGGGTCTGAGATTACACGTCACTGTTGAATAGATACAGCTCAATTTTCGAAGAGATTTGCCAGACTCAAGTTCACCAGTAAAATAAAGTAATGGGTCGTCAAACAGAAGGCGACGTTGAACAATTGCGATGAGAGGCTTTGGACAAAGTGTCGAAGTTCGCTGTCCGCGCCAAGCAGCGATAACCTGCGGAGGCTGCTGAGATAAGATCGCGCACACGCGTTGGACCTTTTGCCCTTTACAACTTCACTCACTTGAATTCACGAAGAACATTGCTGCCACGGACTCAATACAGAACACGCAGTCAATCAATTGTTGGAAACTGTTTGAGCTTGTCGAGGTCTATCACATCATTCTATCATGTCTTCAAAGAACGCCGGCGATTCGGAGGAGATCACCGGCCAGAGTGCCCTCCCTAGTACGCGATACAAGTGATACGAATTCTTGACAAGACTGGATTGAGCTAACCGTGTCTCAGTTTCTCGTATCAAGAAGATCATTCAGCTGGACGAGGATATTGTACAATGCTCCAACAATGCGACTTTCGTCATTGCTATGGCGACTGTATGTCCCATCAACCATCCCGTCATGCAATCGCTCGGCGCACGCTGCTAACGTCTACTTCTAGGAGATGTTCATTCAATACCTTGCCGAGCAAGGTCACAATGTGGTCAAGTCAGAGAGGAAACCGCGAAAGACTGTTCAATACAAAGATCTTGGTGAGTACCGAGCACTATGGCCTCAAGTAAATCGGAGATGAACCCAGCTAAATTCTTCTCGTTCCTATAGCAAGTGCCGTGTCCCATATTGATAATCTCGAGTTCCTCTCCGACGTCATCCCTAAGACTACCACCTACAAGCAATTCAAAGAAAACAAGGCCAAGGAAGCCACCAAGCAGAGTGAGCTGGAGAAGGGTCAGCGCACACTGAATGGTGATGGTGCTAAACCTGCCAAGGCAAATGGCTCAACTCCAGACAATAAGACTCCTGCTCAGGCAAATGAATCAACAGCCTCATCACCAACAGTTCCGCGGACACCAGTTGTGCCTGTAAGTGCGCTCATTGCGGATCGAACAGTTGAAGCCGCGGCTGCCCCGGACCAAGATGTGGAGATGAAGGATTGAATTATTATGGAATGACATTATCCGGCATTCACAAAAGTCTTTGGTGGACTTGCCTATATTGCATTGGAGTTATATGGTTTTTCTGATGTTGCTTTTGGGGTGTTTTTTTTGTTTAATTATCGGGTCGCCTCGGGTTAGGGAGGCATCTGTAGATACCACGAAAGAGGGTGAGCCTGGATCAATTCAGGAACAATTCAAAAACAAATATGTTCAAGACAAAACTTTAGAAAGTTCCCTCAGTAAATATTGTAGAAATTGGTTGTTCAATGCACCATTCTCGAATGTACAGACGGTTGATCGGAATCACACGGCCTCTCATTGGCTGAGCGGGTCACGGGTAGGCGAAAGCTCTGGCTCCAACTTCACTTCCGACTTCATCCACTTCTCTGCCTCCCCTGCCCTCCCATCTCTCGCACTTGCACCCACCCTTATCGCAATTGAGGACATCCCCTTCGTGGTCCATTCACCATGTCGCTCTCCTCTGCTTCCAACACTCTGCTGCGCACTTGCGCCCGCCAGCAGCTCACCTCCTCCCGCGCCGTCGTCGCCTCCTGCCAACAGCGGAGGGGAGTTGCCGATGCGAAGTCCTCCTTCCAGAGCCCCTTCGCCAGCGCCAATGAAAGCGGCTCGACTCTGAAGATTCCTAACTTCAGCAAATACAAGTCCAACAAGAGCCCCCGCTCCAACCAGGTCTTCTCCTACTTCATGGCCGGCACCATGGGTCTGGCTTCCGCTGTCGGTGCCAAGGCCACCGTTCAGGGTAGGTTTTCTCTCTCGAATGCCCCTATGAGGATACTGCATGGAAGGATGGAAGGAGGATTTGAAATTGGCATGGAAAAGAAGTTCGATTGGGAGGAGATATTGGGAATTCTTCGGGTTGAGATATTTCGGGCATTTTGCTGATCGTGCAATTCCTTTACAGACTTCCTGGTTAACATGTCCGCCTCCGCCGATGTTTTGGCCCAGGCCAAGGTTGAGATTGCTCTTGGTGCCATTCCTGAGGGCAAGAACGTACGTATCTCCATCTCCACATTGACGAACCCCTCCGCATTCTAACATCTCATCAACAGGTCATCATCAAGTGGCGTGGCAAGCCTGTCTTCATCCGTCACCGTACCCAGGGTGAGATCGATGAGGCCCGCGAGATCAAGTGGGAGGGTCTCCGTGACCCTCAGCGTGATGAGGACCGCGCTCAGCGCCCTGAGTGGTTGGTCATGCTGGGTGTCTGCACCCACTTGGGTTGTGTGCCCATCGGTGAGGCCGGTGACTTTGGCGGCTGGTTCTGCCCCTGCCACGGCTCCCACTACGATATCTCCGGTCGTATTCGCAAGGGTCCCGCTCCTCTGAACCTCGAGGTTCCCCAATACAGCTTCCCCGAGGATGAGGTTCTCGTCATCGGTTAAACGAATCCACCGAAAAAAACAAACCACTCATAACAAACGCCATTGACTCTTTTGCATGGGGAAATGATCTTTGGTTTCTTTTTTCTTCGTTAGATCGATCAATGCCGGGTGGCAGGTAAAGACATTCGTGTCTTGTGTATGTGCTTGTGATTCTCATATTCCTTTTTTTTTGTTATCCCTTGTTTTTTAGACAGAGCGGGCCGTGTGTCGTGTCAAGATTAAAGAGACCGTGTTTTAATATGGACAAAAAATGAGCCTCTTTCATACCTTTTACTACTGCTGTCCTCGGTCTCGCCATAGATCTACGGATTTGTCTCTTTCTGGAGAGCCTCTGGCTCCGGCTGTTCCGCCCAACTGGCTGCCTCAAGGCCTGCTTGGGTACAGTACATATTGTGTTCTATATTTGCCAGTGTATTGCCTAGTCATGAAGATTTCCTATGTTATACAATTTCGTTTCTCCAAGGACTACGAGTACTAGCAATCCGGTATAAATTATGCGGAAACATCGCTACAACAATAATATTGGAATGAAGGGCTCGGATCAGGGACATTTTGAATAATAGTACACAGGGTTCTCAACCCAGTAGATTCTATCTCCATCTGTACAATTATACCGACCAGTAAGGCCGGAAGATATGTGACAAAGGACCAAGGTCAGATATGAGACCATACGGTCTAGAAGATATCAAACAAGATCTCTTGCACTTCCATCCACCATGTACAAGTAGATCCGGGGGATCTATTACCGGGAACTCAACAAAGAGATCAATAAGCCCATCACGGCTGCACCAGCTGCACCGCTCTGAATAGCAGTCACGGTAAGATCGCGTTGTGAAGTAGCAACGCTGCGCTCGCTGAACAATTCTTGCAAGACTCTCTGCCAATATTCGATGGAGAGGGGTGAAGAAGAAATGCTGGAGAGGCGCGAATAAATGGACTCGGAGACAGCCGCAGCCGCAGGAGCTGAAACAGCTGGAGGTACAGGCGCAGTCGCCACGACTGGTTTCTCCGACTCGGTAGTAGAAGTCTCGAGTGTAGAAACAGAGGTCTCAATAGTAGAATCAATCTGTTCGGGTATAGATGGAGCCAAAGCGGCCTGGGCAGAAGCAGTAGCCTCCAGAAGTTCAGTGCGACTCAGTGCCTTCTCCTTCTCAATAGCCTCGACTACCTTATCCTCGAATCCCTTGACCAGTCGGCGTCGACGCCATGGCTCCACGGCAATCTGGAAGATCAGGAAGAGTAGAACGTTAACACCCATCAGGCCCCAGGTGCCCCAAGTACTCATGCGACGAATCTTATCAGACCAGACCTGTTCCTCGTGGTAGCGGGATAGAATGCTCTTGCTCAGAGAAGCAGCCGCCTCCTCGGCCTCGCGTTCGGCAGCGGAGAGTGCTTCTTGTGTTTCCGCCTCGGCCACTTCATTGGTATGGTCGTTTCGGTAGAGAAGGGTGAATCGTTCCAAGTCTGTTGGGGACCAGGCGTGTTTACGTTGGAGGAGCTCATTGACTTCGCGCTGCGAGGTTGAGCGACGGTTTATAGCGGCTGTATATTCATCCTTGGCGTTTCGAACGTTTGCTCTAGCTATACGAAGTCGTTCCTCTAAATTGGAAAAGAAATAAATGGGTTAGCTTGTGTCGCTCCGTTTGCAAAATATTGCTCATACCTTGACTGTGAATCTCGTTCTTCAATGCTTCGATCCCAGAATACCCGGTGAAATCATTCAAACGCTGGCCAGCTACGAAGACATTCGATTGGATGTTATCCATCATAGTCGTGAATTGCTTTGACATTTTCGATCGGCGGCTTTCCAGGTACGATGGGAGCCCACCACTTCGAAAACCACCAAAACCAGAGCCCTGCTCCTTTGTCCTCTCCGAATCGGTCCTAAAGATAGGCTCCTGTCCATATTCTTTGGGCGCTCCCTGCTCCGCAGCGCGATCAACCTCCACCGCGGAGGTGTCGAGTGGAGGTTCACTCTCCCCCTTCACAGTCTCCGCGACGGGGGTCGCGCTGGAAGCCTCCTTCACAGCTTGATGGAGTTTCTCTGCATCGTTGCTAGGTTTATCTTTATCGTCGGATGCTGAGTAGAGCCCCGAGTGTTGGCGAAAGCGGCATTGGAGGCAGATTGAGAAGTTCCGTGTCGTTCCAACGGGTAAGCTGCTCGGCGGTTTCGGTAGGAATTGAGGTTGTGATGGCCTCGGCGCCGCTCGTATGATCTGTCGAGTTGACCGGAGGGAGTGCCGGAGCAGTGAGGGCATAGACTGCATGGCCGGAGTGAGGGGCCTCGGGCCAGGGTGGTTGAGAGTTGGAGTCTCCCCAAATGCGGAAGAGCTGGGGACGGTTGGGTTTGCCGTTATCAGATGTCCACTCTACCTTTTGGGTACGTACCCCAACACACAGTGTCTGAAGGATATATCTGGTATATGGCAGTACTGTATACTGAGTGATGGATCTATCTTGTTCAAGTATACCTGGTTTTTTTTCAAAATATCCAATCTTCTTTATGACTGAAAATCCTCGTGGGGTGGTTTTCCTAACTTTTCCGATCTATATCCACTCGGTCTGCACCGCTACTCTACAGTACTGGAACATTAGTTTGAAACTACGATAGGTACCCTTCTTTCTGCCGCTCTTTCTGCTACGTCAAAACTCCAAGAATGAAAATAGAAACAGAAGGCGGTACATCAAAACACTCAATAGATGTTCTCAAACTTATGTTATACCACTTTATCATAAAACGATAGAGCTCTAGTAGCCAAGTACCGTATCAGCATTTTCTTCCAAACCGATGCCTGAATTATCACACAGAATAAGAGCCTCCAGGTCCTTGGATTGCAACACAGACGTCCCCCACTTTCCCTTGCTCAGGTTTTTTAGATGAGGGGGCATTCCAGGATCTCTCTTTGGCACACGCATTCGAGGGCGAGTATTCCTGTGGTTGGTCTGCTGGCACAACGAACCGAACCATTCAGCGATTAGATTGACTAATCCCACGCAGCATGCGGATATAGAAGGCTGTCAAAAAAAAAAAAATTCTTCGTCTTGTCTGACATTTGGATCGTTCGTGGTATCAAATTCTCCATCCACAAGATCGATTTCTCCTTGTATAATCATACATATTTGACCGGTATCGACCCGAAAAAAACCGACGTCTCAGATTTTTGGTCCGGGGATCAGCTGCGAACACAAAAGATTCACAGTTATGAGTGTTGCCGTTCAAAAGTTGCCATAAGGCTACTTCATGTGTTGTGAATCCATCGAAACCGTTCATAATAACTACAACACGACCACTGCTGGAGTGATATTTTCTGAACAGACGGGTGAAAGCATCCGTCACCACACTGCAAAATTTTCGGTTCGATCCTTGAATAATTGTGAGATATTCAATCTCGCATGGTATTGTACCATATTCGGATTCGAAATCTTCTCTGGTATATTCCAGAGATTCGCGCAACCAGTCGCGGAGCTCATCACTTCCGCCACTCCCTAGGTTGGAGGTAGAGGCACGGGCAACGAATAAGACTGTGTCGTCCGACGCCAGAACAAAACGGGCCTTCTCCACATCTTTGATGGCGTAGGCCACCTCCTCTTGTTCTAATGTGAGGGGGGCTGCTATTTTGCAGGAATTGGGTCCATCTGCTAAACTGGGATAATGGTTGGGAGGATGATGGGCGGTGTCGCGCATACTAACATAAGGCAGGAACGACTCTATCATAGTATGAATAGCCTCGTAGTTACCTCTTCCTATTCAGATTCAATCACTACATTACTGTACTCTGGTCTCACACGCCAATAGCCTGTACGGCGCTCTATAGCCGCAATCGGTGCAATAGAGAAGTGTTGTTAGAAGAATCACTGTTTTTACTGATAAAACCACTATATTTCTTATTCGAATCATTAGTTATGTATTTCTCATATTGATTCTAGTTTTTATTATGAAAGTCTGTCTTCAATACAGATTTCCATGTAAGTTACACTGTATTTCCGATTTTCTGGTATCTACTTGGGTAGCTACTTTGTATTCTGACTGAAATTATGTAAAATTATATGACAGAGAATTTGAACGGATTAATCAGCTGTATACTTAACTAGTTATCTAGATTCGCAAAAATAATGGACCAAGTAATGGAGAGAGTCTGGTTGAGTGCACCGGTTGCGGCTATAGAGCGCTGTAAGCTCTCTCATCCTACCTTAGAAAATTGGAGGTTATGGTAACCTCCAGTTTTCCTATCTAACCGAGGGTACTCAGCTCTCTCTCCATCAAGCACAATATAATAATTTGAGACGCCTTACCACTTGGCCACAAAGCCAGACTTGAATAAACTTCGTGCCAAATTTGCTACCTGACTAGGGGCTTTAATTATTGGATTTGGTATGCATCTGTGTAGACAAGGAATCATATGGATCGGGTCTTGTGTTCGACATTGTTAGGGAAATTCCAAGTTGGATGGTTTTATATTAACTATCACGGTACAAGCCTGAAATGGAGTTGAAGTTTGCCAGGCAGAGCGACTGTATTCCCGACACCCCACAGTAATGGTAAATTGACCAACTGTTAGTCATCATATATCACGTGGTTAAATTCAAATTCATTTCCATCAGTTGCTCGCGGTTTACTCTTTAATAATCCCAACGCTCTTAGCAGATTTCCAAGGCTCGACTCCGCCCTGAACAGGGCGCTCTGGGCTGACAATCAAACAGACCAGACTCGCCAGTATCTTTTCCGAGTCTAAGTGGCAAACGGTCCGCACTCATACACAGTCACATATGCATACCGAATCTAAACAACATGGCCTCTAGTCAGGTAGCAAATTTGGCACGAAGTTTATTCAAGTCTGGCTTTGTGGCCAAGTGGTAAGGCGTCCGCCTCCTAGACTTTTGGAATCAGCGGAAGATCGAGGGTTCGATCCCCTCCAGAGTCGTGTTTTTGCACTACCTCCATAATATCCCATGTAATTCTTTTTTTTTCTTTTTTTTTTTTTTTTT
>Ga0102593_1000724_pt1 | contig 45229 bp, 44 predicted proteins | sample AraplaCol_mMS_r2_2_FD_76862 | JGI IMG/M metagenome (GOLD analysis project Ga0102593, IMG submission 76862) | Arabidopsis root microbial communities from North Carolina, USA - plate scrape MF_Col_mMS_r2 (SPADES assembly) (version 2) | ecosystem: Host-associated > Plants > Roots > Endosphere... | reverse complement strand
AAATTTTAAAACTAAGGGAAAAAAACAAAAATTTAAAAAAAAAAAAAAAAAATAGGGATGGGGAAAAATTGGAGGGGAAGAAGAAATGTGGTTAAAGAGGAAGAGAGGAGGAGGGGGAAAAGGGAAAAGGCGTGAAGGATTTGGTGGCACGGGGTAACCGCTAAATAAGAAGAGAAGCAGAGAGATAAGACAGTCCAATACGCAAAATTACCTTAAGAGATCGATCAGATTATACAGTAATTATATTAGTTCGTATTATTAGGGATTTCTTGAATTATAGTTCTGTTTTAATTTATCTCTCCATTCTTCTAGCAATTCTTGTTATTGTTATTCTTATTGTTTACCCTACTACAGTATCATGGTCTGATCCCATATGGCTTCATTTCTTTTCTGTCTCTCCCTCACGTCAAGTACTTGTCTCATCTTGAACTGCTGCTCTTGACATACGACATTTGATTACTTTTTTTTTACATTTTATTTTTTTTACATCTTATTATTGCCCGTCAAGATGCAGGAGACCCCAGTGGGTGGCAAGCCTATGGAAAAGGCTACCATGAAGGGATTCGAGGATTTAGTTCGCTGCTCGGCCGCGTCTATCAAAACTCGGTTGGATCGACCGGCCCCTCCTATTTAGGAGATACGCCTTGTGGTGTTAGGAATGTCCGTAGTGGTTTGATTTGATCCTGCTGCATGGCTTGGTGTGGATTGGTCCCAGCATTCTAAGTCGATCCCCTCGAGCAAGGATGTACACGCTCTCTTGTCTATCACGCCTCCTGGTGGGTCTCCGAAGTCTCCCCTCCTTTGATCGACATGAAAAAAAGTTGCGATACTGTATGTACACTCAGTAAATAGCATGTACATACTTAAGATCTCGATATTAATCCACACCACCACCAGGACGGAGGAGTGCTACACGGAAAAACTAACAGTGGAGGTACTGAACGTCCAAAATCTCAAAAAAAAAAAAATAAAAAAAAAAAAAAAGAAAAGAAAAAGAAAAAGAAACAAAAAAAAAAAAGCAGCCACACCAAAATGCGATGCAGACTAAGTGCAGACTAGGTGCAAACCCGGGTGGGAATGCCGATGTTTAGTCCAATTGCCCCGTGCTCTCTTCCTGGCCCGCTTTTCCTTTCTTTTTTTTTCTCTTTTAGTGTCTAAAAAGTCCCACTGTGGACTCTCCGTGTTCCCGTTGTGTGCTCTCTGTGTCTGTCCGAGTCTTGGTGGTCATCTGCAGTGTACGCTCTTTCAAAGGCTGTGTGCAGCTGGTCAAGTCCCATCTCATGTATGCAATTGGCCGAGAAGACTTCTTATCCGCAAGACGAATATCAGCACCGGAAATGATACTTCGCAACCATGGGTCATCCGCGAGAGAATGAGAAGTACCAGTAGCAAAAAGCGCGGACCGTTTGGCGCTTTCGGAGGGTCCTCTATGAACTATCGACCGACGAATCACAACTCCATATCACTCTGCTCATTACGCTATCTGGCGCCATTCGGGTCAGCTCGCACTGACATCTGACATTCTCCGGTGGAGCCTACGATTTGCGACTTTTTTTTAAGGGAACTTAATTTTTTTCCCTTATGGAGGGGCACGTTCCTTTACAGAACGATATTGATAGTACTATGATGCTGGTGGAGCTTAAGAGAATATCTATCTTGACTGATGACATCAAATGTCTCCAAAGATGAAGATACAAATCATCGGACAAAACAGAAAGAGGGGGCATCGAGCCACGATGACTTCCATTTTACACCGCTCACCCACATTCCGGGCCGAAGAAACCAACCCTGGGACTTGACCGAGCCATGGTACTACGCAATCCGCTTAGTTTCATCTAGATATGAAGATGGCTGCGAGTCAATTGACAGGTCGCACCCGAGGTCACTTAAAACGGTCTTCTATACGGAATACTGTTTCAGGACCAGCCTGCATCCGTGGATGTTAACAAGGTTTATTATTTTTACATTGAAATGCATACTAGCACAGAGTTCAATTACTCTTAATGTACATATGTACCTCATTCAAAAGTAGGGGCATAAAATCAGACAGAGTTAATTTAACCCGTAATCCGCCTCTACAACTACACCCCCTGAGGCCGATCTTTAACGCGGGGTATGGGAAACAATTCTATGGCTATTCGCATTCCTGAGATCATGGCGTCGCTTCTTTGGACGCTCGGGTCAACTTCATATCCTATCCCATTGCCTTCCAGAGGCTGCATTTGCAAGGAGTTTACATGCAGCATCCTTGCATCTCCGTTTGCTATGTATGTACTATGTAGGTACTCCGTACACAATGTATCGTCTCAAAGCACGAGAGGATTTGAGAAACAACAGAGCGAGTTACTACTACCCCGCCCAATTGAGGAATGTTCAGCACATGGAACATTGCGACAGTAGCCAAAGGGGTGAATCACTGAAGCATATGATACGCGATCATCCACTCCCAGTGTTGATCGCCCCGCCCCCTTCCTGAGTATACCGTAGTACGTCCTATGCCACGGAGAAGGCGAATAGGCAGTCTTCGGGCATTGGCCGATTCCCCACACCTGGGCGATCCATCCAGCACGAGCATACGAAAGGTGATATCGCGGGCGTCATGCTGATTGGTAGCGCCCTGGTCATTTGCAGCATGCGCCAAGACAAGTGTGGCTCGCTGAGCCTTTGCATGTATCGAGGTGAATGAAACTTCACTTTATTGGAAAACAACGTGGGAAATACATATGTACGTACAATAGATACGAGCGCGAAAGAAAAGAAAAGAAAACGAACGCCATAGAGTGCACCCTTCATGATCATTGAAGTGAATGACTATGTATTCCCTGACTGGTTCGCACATCATAACTAACAAATTAGATTCAAGTTGTCCTCGTAATTCTTCATCCCTAGTTATATCATATACATCACAAGAATTAGAGGCGGTTACCGCGCAAACGATTCATACAAATAATATATGGTTCTGCGTTTTCATGACTCCATTGCTGCATCAGATCTCATTGTTCCCATTATTGTCGCTGGTCTATATCTAACTACTAGCACAGCCCAAGGGCTGAAGTATCGGAGGGAGCGAAATACAACACCCTGATAATGTTTGCTTTTGCTCGTTCACTAAGACTTCAGGTGAGATAGGCATGATCAACATCAAGGGGCGCAGATGACTGGGAAAAGACCCTAATTAGCAACCAATCTTAGTAGAAGGCCCACTCAATGCGGGCGAACATCACCTCCAACGGGATCAGGTGATTTCCATGTAACTGTGTATTTGAAAATAAAAACTCCCCTCACGCAACCAATAGAGCCATTCTAAGTGCTCCGTTGGCCCTCAATTCTCTTCTTATGGGCTACGATGCATCCCGCTAGCGCTGGAAATACCTCGGATCCGCTGCACATCCGATATCATGTCCGGGTCGCATGCGGCTAAATCGACAGATTTAACTCGAAGAGTCAGCCCATAGGACGCTTCCCTGCCCCTCCATTTCGGCTTCTCATCTCAACCCTTCTCTTGGGTCTGCCAATCAGCGAGGTCAATGGATCTCCCCATTGAGATCTGAACGGACTAGCATCTAGCGGTGAAGCGATATCACTATGCCATACATTGCGCCGGAGGATTTTGGAGGGGTATCTGCAGCCTGCAAGTTATGGACTGATGTGCACGTTATTAAGGAGATCCGGGGAGTATTTAGTACCCAATGAAATACTTCCTTTGCGCAAGCCAGAGCACGGAGTCCGTAGTATGGCGATGCGGGTTGAATTGTTCAAATTGTGTGTGAGCCGTCAAGACGAGTGTTCCACTGCGTCTCGAGGAATTGGAGTCACCAATCTCGTTGCACGATATTGGTCGTTAGTTTGGTTTCAATCGTTTTAGTGTAACATCGCGGGGTGGGATGGCATGGTACAATCGTTAGAAATCGGAGTAGACAACTGCTGTTATTCTCCTTTCTGAACAATTCAATGGTCCCGATCGATCGGCATGTTAAAACCAAGATTGTATGTTCCCGTCTTCGAGGCGGTCTAGTAGCTTAAAAGTCAAAACTGGATTTTTTTTCCCACAATCGCAAAGAGTTTGAACCACGGTTGACTCAATTCGATAGCGTTGCTTTTTATTTTTGATCTGCGGGGCAAACGGTCACTAGCCACAGAAACCACGGGTGTCATTAGCCACACCCCACTGCGGAGTGGCTGGTGGGTCCCACGTGACGCTGACGTCGTGATCGAAGCTTCCCCAACCGGATTGTCTGATACAATGGTCCTTGCTTTGTACACCATGCATCTATGGTAGATATGACCTCCGAAGAGAAGAAAAGGATAGTCGACCCCAACGACCCGGCCGGATTGCCTGATTACGATGAAGATTTCATCGACCCAGATGACCTACGCCGTTTCGAGCAGGCCCTCAATGCCCCCGAAGCTTCGCCATTGGTAGCCCTCAACGACTGGCGCCCGATCAATCAACGGGTACGCAAGACCCGGGGTCGCCGAAAGAATCCGAAACGAAGCACAGATGAAACTAGGGAAGGTGTCCTCTATACCGTCCTCAAATGGCCATTCCTTTTTACCGTCTTCGCATGGATAACCGTGCTGAGCTTTGGCTACGTTCTGGTGCGAGTATACATCTTCCTCTACGAACAATGGGTCACCTGGAGAGGTAAAAGGCAGCGACTGAGAAGGGATCTATCGATGCAAAAGAACTATGCAGACTGGCTGAAATCGGCCCAAGCGCTCGATGCTCATCTCGGTAATGAGAAATGGAGACAGACCGATGAGTATGCTTACTATGATCATCTCACTGTCAATAAGGTGGTGGCTCAGCTGAAGAGGTCACGAAAGGATGTGGAGTGGGAAGCGGCAAATGGTCGGACCAGTGCTAGCGATGTTCCTGCAGTGGAAGAGCTGCGTTCGCTCTTGGAGGCTTGCGTGAAGAATAACTTTGCTGGGGTGGAGAATCCTCGAATCTATAGTGAGGCTTACTCTGGAACAAAGGAACTGGTCCAAGAATATATCGATGAGGTGCATGCGTGTGTTCAGCTGGTATTGAGCAGCAAGCAGATTGACAAAGAGGCCAAGTATCAGCATTTCAAGCACCTTGACACTAATTTTGGACGAACGGCATTGTGTCTATCGGGCGGAGCCACTTTTGCATACTATCACTTCGGGGTGGTTAAAGCGCTACTTGATAACGATGTGCTGCCAGAAATCATCACTGGCACATCAGGCGGAGCGTTAGTTGCTGGTCTAGTGGCAACTCGAACCGATGACGAGCTGAAACAACTTCTTGTGCCGGCACTTGCTCACCGAATTCGTGCCTGTCATGAAGGCTTTACAACGTGGATTCATCGTTGGTGGAAGACAGGCGCTCGGTTCGATACACTAGATTGGGCTAAACAGTGCAGCTGGTTCTGTAGAGGTTCGACGACTTTTCGAGAAGCCTATGAAAGGACCGGTCGAATACTGAATGTCTCCTGTGTGCCCTCGGACCCTCACTCACCTACTATTCTGGCAAATTATCTGACGTGCCCCGACTGCGTCATTTGGAGTGCCGTGCTCGCCTCAGCCGCCGTGCCCGGCATCCTCAATCCGGTTGTTCTGATGACCAAAAAGCGGGATGGCACTCTCGCTCCATACTCTTTCGGGCATAAATGGAAGGACGGAAGTCTACGGACCGACATTCCTATCAAAGCGTTGAATCTACATTTCAATGTAAATTTCACGATCGTATCTCAGGTCAGAAGTTCTCCAACCTCCACAATTCACAAATTCATCAGCCACTAACACGATTTTAGGTCAACCCGCATGTCAACTTGTTCTTTTTTAGCTCCAGAGGAACCGTGGGGCGACCGGTCACGCATCGCAAGGGACGTGGCTGGCGTGGCGGGTTTCTTGGCACCGCTATCGAGCAATACATCAAACTCGATCTTAACAAATGGCTTCGAGTCTTGCGCCATCTGGAGCTGCTACCTAGACCATTGGGACAAGACTGGAGTGAGATTTGGCTACAAAAGTTCAGTGGCACCATCACGATCTGGCCTAAGAGTATCCCTTCAGACTTCTACCATATCCTGTCTGATCCAACACCCGAGCGGCTTGCGCGCATGATTCATGTCGGTCAGCAAAGCGCTTTCCCGAAAATTCAATTCATCAAAAATCGACTCAATATAGAAACGGCCATCATGCGAGGTCTTCAGCAATGTTCCCCTATTGGAGGCCGGTCATTATCTCCGATTCTTTCACGTCGGCGCCACTACCCAGAGAACGAGCCATCTGATGCCTTGCTCGAGCGACTCGATGATAATCTCCCCGAAAGAAATAGTGATTCTGGATACAAGTCCGAGTCACATTATCTAGATTTCTCTGATGGTCTGTCGCATTCCACTGCGTCATCACGCCCTCAGACCCCAAGCTCCAGGAGGGGTAGCCTAATGGAGGAGATGCGGCGCCAGTCGGCTGTCTTCTTTGATGATTATGGTGATGAAGATGTCGTGGTCACCTGAGCTTATTGGTTTCTTTTTGTGGCGGCTTAAGCGCGTATCTCTGGGAGGCAATTTTCCTGTGGTCCCAATGAAATTGTTCCCCTTTTCAGCAAGCTGCAGCCCTGTCTTCCGTCATGTAACCCCCCGTTCAAACGTGATATCTGATATGACAGGCGGCTCCTGCTGATCTTTGTCTGTGCTGCGGATATCTTCGGGTCTGGTTGCCCTCACCACTCACCACTCATTCTGATCCTGGGGCCACGCCCCCGCTTTTCGAAAGCACAATCGCATGCCAAGGAGTTTTGATTTTGAGCCTGATTACATGTTATCACATATTACATTTGAGTTTTTGCGTTTTCCCTCCTTGGGACATTTTTTTATGATCATCATGGTCTTGCTGTTGGATTGTGCTTGGTTGATATCATTCCTGTTTTTCTCTGATTACTTGTATAACATCAGTCTGGTATATCGCTATACAGTCTTTGCATACGAATATAATAGATCTTCTAGCTTTATTCAAGATCCAGATAGAAGAGCCTCGATGATATATATATATATATCATACGCAGTTATAAGAGCTTGACGTAGTGCGTTGCAGAGCGGGGGTCCCACGATGCTACTTGTAGGATGACATCAGCCTTGTCCAGCACTATCAGATCTATTATTACTAGTGCTGCACGCTAATGCGATGTGGGATGGTGTCACTTAATATAACATTCATTTAATCTTGCATGCATAATAATATAGAAATGTCACAGTTTGAATGACGTTCGTACCATTTGGTGTACTTTGGCGCGGCTAATACATGTACACATCCATACAAGCGTACGACAAGAATGATACACATATAGTATTAGTGCTAGTAAACTGGCTTAGATCCCACTATTACTACCAAACCACAGTATCAGTTTGGGGTTTTTTCGAAATTGTTAGTAGCAATCAGACATACTGGTACACGGTACAGTGCAATGAGAGTACTTGATGAGAGACCTGGGGCTCTCAGTGTTGACACTGAGTGATACTAAACATAGTCTTACGACTCCCTTCACGAGCCCTAGGCTTTCAATAGAAACGAAGAGACAGTTTTTCTGTATTTGATAGATATCTTTCAGAATAGTGAGAAATAAATTGTGTCCATAAAATGCTTAATCTAGAAGTGACATGGAAGCTGCAGACCGTCCATTTGTCAATGTAGCAATGGCAACAATAAGAAACTGATTCTTAGGCACCTTGCCCATTTCTGGGAATCTTTCACTCCTTTTGGGTCGAGAAACCTTTGCTTCCCATCGCCACGTATCATCCCTTAGACATTCCACTGGATACTCTTGTCCATTCACATATATCTGAATAGAAGAAGCTTCAATCTCCGGATCACTTGATGTGACTGTGCCTTCCATCGATGCATAGCGACATATTTCCTGTTCCGATTCATCTATCGGCATCCAAATTATCATGCTGGTTTCAAGAATCGGCTTGGCTTTGATCGAGCCCGTTCTGGGAGTCGTAGGCAAGGTGATATAATCTGTTTGCAGCGAAGGCGTTAATGGGGGAGGAGTTCGAGCTTGACTTGCTGCTTCATACGCATATGCATAGCGGAGGAGGTCGTTGTCGTGGTAAGCCTTCGATGCAAATGTGACACCCACCGGCACGCATTTAGCTTTCATCGTTCCCATTGGGATGGTAATGCAGGGGATACCGCAATGCTTGAGTGCCCTTCCGCCATTTGAATATTTGACTCCGTCTTGCAGCGCATGTATCAGCGGTTCCATCTCCTCGTCACAGTTGGCGTATGCAACATCTCCATTGGTAGGGAAGGCGAGCAGGTCGAAGCCATGGGTATCCATCCAATGATCCAATTCCCTTCTCCGCATATTTTCCAATGATTGTAGGGCTTTTTTTGTACCAGGAATCGAATCAACACCGATTTCTCGGCCTTTGACGAAGTCGATCATGTCGGAGTATCGAACTTGATTTTGTGCTTCTGTAAATTTGATCGGGTCATCCATTGGCGCTATTTGCGGATGAATTTTATTGGCATCAGCTGCAGCGAGATTCGGACATTTCTCATCTTTGTTCTGCCGTAGGAAATTATCCCAGGCTGTGGCAATCATTTGGCAACGCTCGATGCCGGTCCATTCCTTTGGCATCCCGGCCACGTTGCAGCTTTGCCCGGGAAAATTCTTTTTAGTATATTCTTCTAAGAGAGGAAAGTCGGTTTCAATAATGATTGCCCCGAGAGATTCCAGGGTCGCACGAGTTCTCTCCCAAAGGACTTGCACGGTCTCTGTACACACATGAAATGGCTTTGAAGATGGAATTCCAATGAAGCATCTAGGAACAGCAATTCGCTTTCCAGAAAGAGAATAAGGGTCCGCTAAGCAATGAAAGCTAACGGGGCGAACATCTGAGGCCTTAGGAATCGGAACGTACTGTTGATTGCGCCAAAAATCAACTCCCTCCATAGCTTTATCATCGTCTGCCACAATGACATCAAGAACAGTGAACATGTCCTCCATTGTTCGAGTATGAGGAACAACAACGTCACAAGTCGGATAAAGTGGCCATTGGCCGCGATTCGGTATCATACCTCGGGACGGCGAGTATCCAATTAAAGCATTATTGGATGCCGGTGCGCGCCCAGAAGAAACAGTCTCTCCAGCAAGCCCAAAGGCAGCAAAACTTGCCGTTGTTGCTGTACCGCATCCATTTGAAGATCCAGATGCATAGGCGGTAGTTGAATAGGCCAGGTTATAAGGACTCTCCGCTCTGCCATAGAGTCCTCGCTGTCCACCACCATCAGCCATTGCCGGCATATTGGTTTTGCCAATAACTATGGCCCCAGCTTCACGAAGAAATGAAACAGTTGCCGCGTCATCCGATGCCACCAAGTCACTGAAAGCTGGAGATCCAGCCGCTACGGTCATCCCTTTGACCTTGAAACTGTCCTTCACTGTAAATGGAATTCCTTCCAGAGGTCTTAGTGGTAGACCACTTGAGCGGTAGTCATCTGACTCTTGAGCTTCCTCGAAGACATGAGGATTCAAAACGCAGACTGAGTTCAGCGAGGGCCCTCGGGTATCATATTGTCCGATTCGGTGCAAGTAAAGGGCAACAAGCTGTACGCTTGTAATCGCACGCACATCCAAAGCATGAAGCAACTCTTTGATTGTGGCCTTGGCGAGATTGATTGAATTGGATGACTTGCTAACATCGCGTATTGGGACAGGCATTATCATTTTGATATAGTACTATGATTGTACTAGAGTGATTGTGGAAAGATAAGAAGAGAACAGGGGACGACATGCATTTGTTTGTGATGCTAATCGTAGTAATATAATAGTACCTAAACTGATGTATGTTGATCTTTATATCCCAATTCCTCGTACTTGTCACTTTCTTGTTCAACTGATCAAGATGGTGAATGCTACTCTGATAATTTGATATTCGGAGTTGTATACTTCGACGTTCTCATCCTGTCTTCTGATTGGCTCACAACGTTCCCGGCTCGACTTCCCTCCATCTCGGCTCGTCTTTCTTTTTCAGCTTGCAGTTTTACCCGAACATCGAAGTAAACATCTCAGTTGATATTTCTGATTGACACGATAATCAAGCTTCGGGTCTCTCTTAGCCCTCAGAGTGCTAAGACCTTTCCCTTGTCTTGAACTGATTTACTATTACTAGTAGATTCACGCCATACATTAACTATTACTTGTACTCCAATAGTGAATTTCGATCGTTGAGCTGCGAACTTAGGCTAGACATGCCAAGTTGTTGTTATTTTGAGTGTCCGGATCATTACAGGTATTTTCCTGTCTTTGAATTCTTAATTTTCAAGCATCTGGACTAGGAAATTTATCAGGGTGAGACTTAATATATACCTAATATTATATCAGGATAGCCCAGATTCCCATTTCACGCATAGTACTTCGACTATCGGCCGGACCTTTCTCTTGTAGCTGCCAGCACTTTTGAATTATCTTCCAGACGGTTGCAATATTCCCAATCCTCCCGGATTCCCGAACCATGCCCAACATTAAGTTTTCGAAAAATGAGCGGGCGTGTGACTGGGCCATGCAGCCTATAACACATAGTGCCCATACAGACCCTGTGAGAGAATACGTCCACGGCTTGTTTTGAAGCGCAATCATACTCCGCGCAACTGCACTTTGGATCTCTGGGAGTGCAGGCAAGGGTCCGGACACGGTACTATGTAGCAGCACCAACGCAGCAAGAGCGAAAAGGCGAGTCACCCAATTCGACATTGGCTCAACTTCTGTATGTTCCTAGATATTATTTAGTCAGTCTAAAGAAATTAAAGTTATAGCGTGGAGAGAAAAAAAAATCTATGCTCTTACACTTCGTGCCAGATCGAGGTTTCGGATACCACTTTCCAAATGCCTTTCTATCTCTTGTCCCCTGTTGGCGAGCTCACGGATACTTAATGCCCCATCCTTTATTTGTGTTTCTTTCCAGATAGCAAAGTTTGCAATGTCTCCAATATCTGCCATGACCCAATTTTGGCAACCCATGAGGTCTGCTGTGTTCAATCCTGGGATTTGGAGCCAGCGATGGTAAGGAAGTTGGGGTGCACGGCCTGTTGGGAGACACGCAAAAAGATCGAACCATATTACAGTCACTAAGAGAAATTCCAAGCCATCTTTAACGCCGCCTTTTATAAGCTGGAGGTTCTCAATCAAGGGACTTGGGTGATTGTTGTGATCATGCAGCGTGGGATTGAAGATCGATTCAGCCGATAATAGATTCATCACAGACGTAGCGGCGTCAAGATGCACGAGCCAATCATGTTCTGCACCACTGAATACCTAAGCCTCAATGTCAGTTCTTGAGCATAAGGGTAAGGGTATCGCCATGCTTTACTTCGAAGCTGATCAACATGAAGCTGCACGTCAAAAACTCTGCCAGTTCAGCATGATCTTCTCGTAACCTATCCCCTTTCTCGCTCATCATATCACACAGCTCTCCTAGTGCTCTTGAATGATGATCTAGTGCTCTATGTTTTCGTTGGAATTCTTCTTCTGTTCCAACCATTGCACTTTGTAGAAGAGATGAAAGACTCAATGCGGCGTGGTAGAGAGGTCCCCGTTTGATGAGAAGCGAGAAAAGCCAGCCTCGATTTCCTAACCTCGAATGGGAATCAAAGTAAGGAAATTGCCAGGGAAAAACTCGATCCAGATAGTGCATCAATAGCCATGCTTCTTGGGGATCAATATTAGCGTTACTCTCAAGAGGCGTCGGGCTGGCTTCGACATTATTCTTAACAGGTTCGTTCTGGGGGCGGCTATTGACAGTATCCTCTGATTCAAGAATTTGCTCGGATTCAGCAGCTTCATGAGGTGGTAGAGACGAGTATGATGGACTGCGAGGCGTAATTACAGTAGTAGACAGCTCGTCTCGCGTTGATGCTGGTGTTTCGGATAATGATCGAGACAAGTCACTCGCCCTTCTCCGAGCTCGACCTTGAATTTTCTTGACACGACGGAAATTCTCCTTTATTGCTGCCTTGATTCGAGCCTTCTCTTTCTGCTCCTCGGATCCACCATCCATCCAGGCTGGCTTAGGCCCATAACCGTGACAGTGAACATGTCGATCAGTGCATTCTTTGCACATTGGCGCCTCCAGATCACATCTCCGATGCCTCACACGGCATGTCCAGCATCCCGGTGATACTAAAGGCATTATTGAATGCTCGTACGACTGATTTGAAGGAAAGTCAGGTTCCCCAGAGGGGGCGGCGGCTTCTTAGAGCAGTCAAGGTGGGAGTTCGAATTAGGAATCTCGAAGCGCTTGGCTGAGGTAAGCATTTAGGAACTACACCGGAAATTTGAATGCAGAGTTGTGTACTCCTGATACAAGATTCAAATGCTCTTGTCAACTACTTATAAGCTATTTACGACAGATAAATAATCTTCAGTGAGTATTATACATCTCTATGTACGCGAAACCTATATCCTCCATTCATCTAGGTCACTTGCAAGCTTGATTGGCATCAGTTTAACCTATTTTCTTTAGCCAGCATTGCATGAAAAGGGACGATTGATAGACCCGGTATGAAATTTCGAGATCTGTCATGATTAGCTTGAATATGCGGTATCAGTTAATTTATAAGCAGGACTCACCACTTCTGTCACACTTGCGTACATCCCACATCCGAGCACAGTCACTCCAACGATGAAGACAATCAGATTCAAGATCCCGTGTCGGATGTTCTGCTTATCAGACCAGGATCCTTCTTTTAGAAGAAAAAACCATAAGACAGGAGGTAAATAGAATGAGAATCCAGAGACGAGCAAGCAACCGCAAATTGATAGTAGCTCAGAAAAGAAGGGGATGGCTTCGGCGATGATCCAGGCGAGAATGTTGATAAACGCAACAACTGTCAACCAGGTAATCCAGCCCTTGGGGGTATTGACATAGCGGACGATGGAATCCTGGTAGATTCGTCCATGAATGAAACGACAAGCAACAGTTGCATTGATAGAGCCAGAGATAAAAATGACCGGCAATGCCACACCGAACGCAATCTTAGCCAAAAGAGGCCCAGCAGACAGAAGTGCTGGCGATTGGACATCCTGACCAACGAAGGCATAGATAAGTGCACCTGTAATTGTGTAAATCGTCATTTGTGTCGTTGCCAATGTTGTTATAGATTTCGTGAAATCCTCTGGGGTGTGCATTTCATCCATAAATGATGGCTGGGCGGATGAGAAGGCATAGGCGAAAGCGATATTCGAAATGGCAACAAAAGCCTCACTGAATGTCAAATTTTCTTTTGGCCATGCCGACCATGAAGATGAAGAGCTCGTCGACTCATGGCTTTGAATTCCTGTCGCAATGATGCTGATTCCAATCGCCAATATAATGGACGCAAAGTCTATGTAGCCGAGAATAGATATTTCTGCGAAGGAGGGAGGAACAGCGAAGGCAAAAAGTATGATAGCCGAGACAACGCTGAAGACAAGGGCACAAACATTACTGCCAGTAATGGTAGCAAGTGCAAGTTTCCCTGTCAAACAATGTGATCCCACAGTCAAAGTCATGAGGGCCACAAAGCCAACAGCAAAGATCTTGTCGCCAATACCACCCATCAAGAGACGACCAAAGTCAACATAATGAGGTAAATGCGGGTATTTTAATTTCACAAGACCGACGATGTAGCTGGCATAGATGGCAATGACGCCCATTCCGATTGTCAAGATGATCCCAGCAACCATTCCCATCGTTGCAAAGGCAGAGGGGAGACTCAGACTGCCCAACGCAATTGATTGAACAATGAGCACTATCGTGAGCCGTTTCCAACCGAGACGATGAAAATGCTGGTCACCTTGGATGGCTCTCTCATGGTCTTCCTGCAGAAGGACTTTTCCAATGGCTATGCCCTCAGATTGGTCGGGCTCGATCATATTCAAGTCGTGCTTCTCTTTTTCCTCGTGGAAACTGTTGTCACGAGTCGTTGTGATATCTTGTGACATTTTCATCAATAATATAAAATGTGTATATATAGGATTCGATTTCGAGGAAGTATGGCCGGAGAAGAGATTATCTCGACTGGGACAATTCGAGTTGGCAAAGAAGAGTCATTTTGGCCCTGGCTTTTCAGCCGGGCCGGGTCCGTGGGGGCCCTGGAGAAATTCCGCGGGGATTTTATCTCTCTCCGCATTTTTGACATTTATCTGGGGCTTTACGAAAGTCGTGGGTGGAGTCTTTGTCGTTTACCGAATCATCGGAGACCGAGCAAGATATCAGGCTGATAATCGTTGGCCTGATATAGAACAACAAGACAATCCCATTGGCTTCATGTTCAAGAAGGCTGGATATATTACCAAATATATTCGGTCGATCTTTACGTCAATTATCTTGATGCTGATTCCATATCACACACGAGTATCATTATCTTTCTGTCTATGGCACTTTGAAACTGGGAGGGAAACTCGACGCGGGATCCACTCCGAGCTTCACTTCAACTTGGAGTTGATGCCTAGCCTCACTACGCTGAAACATTATCACCCCACCTCGGAAATAGTGGAATGGCTTTTGATAATGGTATGTTTTGATGGATATGTGACTTCCTCTTCTTCTTTCCTTGTACATTATCAAACATGTCGACTGTTATTCTATTCTTCAACGGTCGAATCCTGACCAACGAATATGCCGGCCCTCACGACGAAGCGACCTTTGTCGATAGTATGCTAGTCCAAGATGGTCGAATTATAGCCATTGGATCACGCAACGAAGTCAATTCCGCGATCAATGGTGGGAGCTTTGAAGCTCGGGACCTACAACAAAAGGTCATCTTGCCTGGCTTCATTGATGGTCATATGCATCTTCTCCTCCTCGGACAATCTCTTCGCAAGCTTGACCTAAAGCATTGCAAGTCTTTGGATGATATACGATTGACAATCCGGGAATATGCTGCTGCAAACCCAGATGTGCCTACAATTCTCTGCAAGAATTGGTTCCATTCTATGACACCAAATGGTGTCACAGCATCAATGATAGATGATATCGATCCACGGCCAATATTCATTGATGCTAGTTCTCAGCACTCATGTTGGTGCAATACTGCAGCTCTAGAGAGACTTGGAGCTGCCAAACTGCCAGATCCTGCTGGAGGCAAGATTCACCGCGATGTCAATGGCAAGCCTTCCGGAGTACTCGATGAAGGAGCCATGATGTCTATTATCTGGCCGTATCAAGCAATGTCAAGTCCAAAGGAAGAGCGAATCCAAGCAATGCGGGCTGGAATTGAAGAGTACAATGCTGCAGGATACACTGGCATAGTGGAAATGGCCATGGATGAAGATGCCTGGGATGCGTTGGTCACTCTGAAAAAAAGAGAGCCCACTCTCCCCATGAGAATTGCTGCATATTGGTTGATCAAGCCAAGTGAGAGCCCCGAGGAGAACTCGAAGCAGGTTCAACGTGCAATCGAACTCTCCAAGGAGTACAACTTCACGACAAGTCCAGATCTTCGAATCGTCGGCATCAAAGTCATTTGTGACGGCATTATCGATGCCTGTACGGCATATTTATCCGAGCCATATGCACCCATTGACTCCCCTCCGCCGATTTGGAAACCGGAGGATGTAGAGCTAGTCGTTAAAGAGGCCGATGCCAATGGTATTCAAGTTGCCTTACATGCTATTGGCGATGGAGCGATCAAGATGGCGATCGATGCTATCGAGAAGCAAGCTACTCCAGGACGACGACATCGCATTGAGCATCTCGAGCTGGCATCACCTGAGGACGCGAGAAGACTCGGTGCACTAGGTCTAACAGCATCAATCCAACCGGTACATGCCGACCCTTCCATTCTAAAAGAATGGCCTCGTCTACTTGGAAATGACCGATGTCAGCGCGCCTTTGCTTATCGGGAATTTTCGGATGCTGGAGCCCTAATGGCTATTGGAAGTGATAGTCCGACATCTCCATGGGCGCCGATGGAGAACCTCTATGTTGCTACCACGCGAAAGTCGTCAAGAGACCCTCAATATCCCAATGTAGTGAACAAGCATTTCCAACTGGGTTTATGCGAAGCAATGGTGGCTGCAACTGGAGGTGCTGCCAGAAGTGTGTTTTTAGAAGACCGAGTTGGAACCCTAGCCCTCGGGAAAATGGCAGATTTTGTGATTGTGGACATGGATTGGGATGCCAATTCTCTTCTGAAGGCCTCAGTTAAAGAGACATGGCATGAAGGAAGAAAAGTTTGGGGGTAAAGTGATGAAATCAGATAATCCAAATATCTCAAAATCCAACGGTTGGCCCGTCTTCATGTTGATGGTTCGAGACATGAAGTACTATCTGCTACCAGTGTAGGCAAGTTTTGTAAATTGGTCCACTGGGTGTATACCAGGGCTGCAATCATGTGTTCGAGTTTCGTTCATTATAAGCTAATATTTTTTTCTGATGAGCTGAAAGAGTCCTCAAGGTGAGCTGGCCTCAAACAATGAGCCATTGGTCGGTGACATCCTTTGCGGTCTTTGAATCTCCGCTGAGCACATGGATGCATTGCAAGGCGTAGGCGGCCTCGGAGGAGAAATTTTCAACAAACTGAGGGGGTCCCTGGACTGTATTCTGGAAGACTGCATCTGCTTCACCCATGACTGTATCGTTGCCATCCTCGCCGCCTGAAAGATCATCGATCAGAATCTGGCTCTCCTGTATCTTCCTACCGATACTGAGAACCTTTTCGTACCCAGCGACGGCCAAGTGAAGCAACCCTAGGCTGTGCCATACCCGTGCAAAATTGAATTCCATTTCCTGCTTCTCCTGTAGAAGAGTCCCAGTTCTCTCACGAACCCGCCGGTACTCATCCATGAAGGAGAGTCCCTGCATTATGAGGTAGTGTCGGTTATCAGCCTGTCGTTTCATCGAGTGATGAACGAAGCAAAGTCCAATAGATAGAAGCACGGCCGGGTTCTGATCGTCAAGAGCATATGCTCGGAAGAGGTAATTCAAGGCCGGGTAGAAGCTGTTGCCTGAATATAGGATATGGCCGTATAGGACCAGAAGAGCAACGTCTAGTTCCTCGGCTGGAATGGGTTCGCCAGCTTCATTTTTTGTAGACAATGTAGCACGCTCTTTCCAGATAGACTGACGGGCCTGGGGTTTTGCATTATTTTCAGGCAAGGTGAAGTCCATAGCCTTGATCTGACGGAGCATGAACTTCATGTTGGGGGAGGAGTGGAATAAAGATTTATGGGGATCGCCGGCCAGGTTACTCAGCATCGCGAATAAGCGATAGGTATCAGTCACAAACTGATATTCTTTTATAAACCAGCGGGCTTCGCCTGCAAGAGCTTCCTCGTCTTTGGCTCGAAGTGCACATGCTATGCTTCATTAGTTCTTGCTATGGCCAGAGATTGGACGAGATGCTACTCACTGAACCAACAAGTATGGATCAAACGGGATTTGATTTTTGAATGGAACCAGATACTGGCTGTCGCTGCTCCGTCCAAAGCATCGTATGCCTCTTCCGGGTCGCCTTGCTCTGTTGTTAGAAGGGAATACTCAAGGAAGATGTCGAGCCAATCATCAAAAGGAATTCCATGGTAGTCTGTTGGGATCGTATCCGAGAGGCTCTCCTCTGCAATATCGTCACCTATTGCATAACTGTAAGTCAAAGCCTATTGGAAAGAAGCTTATGGACATACCCATTGCTTTTTGTAGACGTGCAGCTATTTCTTGTGCCTCATCGAGCAAAGTACGTCCTTTGCCTTTGCCCTTTCGGTTTGTGTCACCGGTATATCCTTGAAACTCCATTGTGCGGGCCATCGGATAGAAAATGCGATTGGTTCTGAAATCTCTTAAAAGAGCGTCCGCAATATCAAGCCAATCTTCGGTCGCATTTGGGTCGCCTTCTTTGACAAAGGGGTGCAATTCCTTCATTTTGTCATATAGGAACTGTATATCATCCGTCCGGGTACTTTGCCTTACTTGTGGGCGAGTCCGGTTGTTAGTTGTCCCGCCTCGAGTAGTGAGTGCGTCGGTTTCCGGGGATTCGATGGGCGGGGGAGGCCTTTGAAATTCAAGAGCAAGCTGCTCAAGCCTGTTATCGTCGCGCTTGCTTCTGCGATTTCTACCTTCTTGTCGGCCAATCAACAAAGCTTCGTTGACATATTTCAAAGCTTCATCATTCATGCCAAACCCTTCGTAAAGAGTCGCTAGTCTGACACGGCATTCCATGTGCCTCGTGTCATTCTCGGCCACTGTGAGGTAGTAAGTTTCTGCATCTTCCAGCCTGTCCAGTTGTAGACAGCATTTCGCAATCGCCATAAAGTAGGAAAGGTCGGCATATTCGGTGGTCTGCTGAATCGGGAAATAGAAACGGAAGGCTTCTTCAGGTAAGCCAGCGTCTTGCAAAGCATCTGCAACCTCCCGAAAAAGATCTCCATAGTCAAAAATGCGGGCGTTTTCAGAGGTATCATCAGGATTCAACCATTCAAAGTGATGCTAAAAAAAAGATTAGTACTGTATTCTATTCACTTTGGTTAGAGAATTATTGACATACTAAAGCTTCTGGGTGATGCTTCTCGTCCATCTTCAAGCGGAAGAGACCCATCTTGATTCTCAATTCCAGGGGAAGGCCTAGTCCATAAGAATCCCATGGCCACTGGCCAGGTAAAAATCCACTAGTTTTGATTCGACGTGGGGAATCTTCGGGGTCCCATTCTCGATCATCGTCTTCAAAGTTCTCCCACATATGGTCTTCATCTTTACGACCTAATAGCCACCTTGCAATAGTCTTCAGCTTTGCAAGTCCTTCTGCATGTCTGTTGACATAGCCAAAGAGTTCAGCATAGATATTGACGTCAGACCATGAAAAGTCGCGAACTTTTTCGGGGTGTTCCCGATAGTACACTATACTCTCTGACCAAAGTTCAATTGCTCGCTCGACGTCATTGAGATCGATGTAAATTTCGGCCAAGTGTCGAAGCGCTCTGGTACTGTAGGGCTTTTCTTTCAGAATTCGTTCGTACTCGCCAGCTGCTCTACCATTGTATCCGAGCTCGCGGTATATGGCTGCTCTCTGATATCGAATATTGAAATTTTGGGGATCGATTTCAATGACACGGCTGTAGCAGTAAACAACATCAGGGAGAGCACTTTGTCGATCAGCACCAGAACGGTCGAGAATAAGCCTGGCTACCTGAAGCCAGACTTTGCGGTCTTTTGGCCGAGTGTGAGCACCGTTCCACAGAGCGGCCAAAGCTTTGTCCTTATCGCCCTGGGCCAAGAAAATTTCAGATAGCAAGGAGTGAGCTGGGAACATCTCAGGGTTGACTTGGATGGCACGCATCACGAGATCAGTGGCACGTTCATAATCGCCGTCAATGAAGGCAGAGGTAGCTTCTGAATGGAGGAATTTAAACTCTGGACTGGGTTCCAAAGGTTTACGCGGACCTCTCTTGATGCCTTTACCACCACGGGCACCATATCGGCCTGAAAAACGTCCTCCGCCACGGCGGCGACGTCTCCGCGCTGCGCCTGAGTCTTCAGAGTCATCATCCTCTGGATATTCATCAGAGCCCTCCGATTCACTATCTTGCTGGTCAGATAAAGAATGAAGAATCTGCCGTTAGATCAGAGCACGCTACCTGTCATTTTCATCGGTATTATATTCAGAGTCAGAGTCATCGTCTGTGATACCATCATATTGCTCCAAATTATCTAATTGATCATCATCAAATTGCTCAACTTGACCAGGAGCAGGTTCGTGGTGTTGTGATTCTGATCCTTGATATAGACGAGGATCGATCACCGCCGTAGGAAGCTCCTCGGGAATGCGTCGTTGCTCTCCTTGCCATGGATACTGTAAAGACTCATCGATATCTGGATATACCGAATCCTCTGTGGGTGACATAGAGCCCATCGGATAATCCGAGCTAGCCATAACAGCAGATCCGCGGCTACGCCGGTTCGCCGATCAAAGAAAATGCTGACCGGGGTAATCAGTCGAACGCTGAAAGAAATCACTGGAGCTTATGATATCGTCACGGCTGTACAATCAATTAAAGGAAACGTGCGTTGTGAACCAGACCGCTGGGACCATGGCCCAGACCGTATAGACGCGCGCGCGCACTGAGTCTCTTTCAGGCGTTTCAGATGCAGCAGCCCCGATTATTCATAGTAACGACTCCACCGGACAAATTGATTGATCACAGCACCGAGGATAAGGACGAATCGCAGAAGGGTGCGCAAAAAGGGCAAACTGTCAAGTTCGACGTCAAGGAATGCCTGGGGGAAGTTCTTCATTCCCGGAACCCGTGACTCTGAAACCCGAAAAGCCTCTCCGCCGCACTTCTTCCGTTCTTCTCCTCACCCCATCACCTTTCGATCTCTTCCCTCCCCCTTCTCCTGTCCACTTTTTTCTTTTCTTTGGGTTCTGGGCTTAGGCTTGCTGTGTTTGACACACTATTGCCTCCTAGTCCCTGACTTTCCTTCGTTCGGATCTAATATTCACGACCTCTCTCACCTGCTTTGCTTTTGGTGTCCCCCCTCCTCAAAAAATTCGAGGTGCAGCCACTGGACTGGTCTGTGCCCACAATCGTTGTGGCCTAGAAAGTCGAGATTTGGGCTTCAAAAAGAAAAAAAAAAGACGTCTTTGCCAACTGTGGAAGACCTGGCTTGAATCCGTCAGGTTCTTTTTTTGATTCTATTTTGTTACGCAAACTCAGCAGGTGCTGCAGGTGTTTTGCAGTAATCTTTTACTCGACTGTATTTACTATTCATCTTTCCAGTCTGTGAAATATGGCAAGCCATATTATCGGTAACCGCAACAGCACTCCGGAGGCCGCTCCCAATTCCACTTTGCGTCCCCCGTCGTCTGCTCGCAATCTCGGTTCGCACCAGCTGCGAGCATCGGCCGACATGTCCGGATTCCCATCGCCACTGTCCTCACGTAGTATGCGTCCATCCTCGGAGGTTTTCTTCAACCAACAAAGCCAAGGTCAAAACTCCACGGAGGATGCGCTGGATCGGGCTGCTCAGCAGTGGCTCGCGGATATCGATCAGTATGAGACAACGTTAGAGGAGATGGCAGCTGCCACCCTCGACCAAGACTTCAAGGATGAACTCAGTGCCATCGAGCAATGGTTTCGAGTCTTAAGCGAGGCTGAACGGACTGCCGCTCTTTACGCTTTGTTGCAGCAAACTACTCAGGTGCAGATTCGCTTCTTCATCCAGGTCCTGCAACAGATGTCTCAGAGTCATCCCATGTCCGGACTCCTTTCCCCTGCCAACTTTGGTGAAAAAGGTATGGAAAACTGATCGTCTATCCTGATGCTCATTAGGCGAATCAGGCGCTAACCTAAACTTGATGATTAGATGCTATGTCTAGCCGTTTGAGCGATGCCATGTCGAAACTCAACATGGATACATCACGGAGTTCCTTGGGCCGGCCCCCGCCATCCCCGGGCGCGAAACGCAACTCGGGACTTGATTCCTCTACGATTAATGCCATGTTCCCTGATGCCGCCGCCGCTATTGCGAAGAAAAAGGCCGAGTTCACGCAGCAAACCGGTAATGCCCCTCCTTCAAACCGCAACAGCGCGGTCTTTGGAGACCGTGGCTCGTTCGTTGCCCCCACCATCTCCGCCCCCGACAACAACTCAGACAGTTTGGGTCAACCTCCAGCGTCTCCATGGGCTCAGCGTGGTGGCCTCTCGGATACGCAGCCTCCGATTGCCCGACCAAAGTCATCATCAGGCCATCAGCCTATGGGTCAGTTCAGCCAACCTTCTGTATCGTCTGGCATGCGTTCTCCTCTTCCGCAGACCGCCACCATCCCTGCTCCTGATATCGAACCTCCTCTCCTCTCGCCGTACAATGTCGGGAATCATAGTTGGGCATCAATGACAAACACCCCTATGACCGCAACATTCGGCCAGCAGAATCAGCAAAACCAGGGTTCGCAGGCGGACATGGTGGCCAATGCAACTGCGATGAAGCTGGCGGCTCTATCTACAGTAAACAACCGAATTGCCTTGGATGATGCTCGCAAGTATCGCCGTGCTCGCTCAAATGATGGCCAGGGCAAGAACTCGGCTGCCAACCCAGCAATCTCTCAAGGCCTGTCGAGCCCAGGTTTGCATGGCTCAATGGGCCAGCAGCTCCTTAATGCCCAACAGCTGGCCGCTTTGCAAGCCCAGCAACAAGCTGCCATGGCCGGTCGTCGCTCTCGCCCAACGTCCCCTGGAATCGCCATGCAGGGTGGTGGTCTGAACCCGATGAATTTCACCTCGCCACAGAACAACGGCTTCTTGGCCGCCTATGACCCTAACAACCCCCTTATGGGCAATGGACTGGGCTCGCTTGGTATCGGGCAGTTTGGCCTAGGTGGTGAAGGCTATCTATCTGATCATTCTGAAGTCACTCGTGGACGTTCGCCGCGTGGTCGGCGCGGAAGCTCCAAGCCCCCAGAGGACCCTACCGACCCCGCTCTACTGAAGGATATCCCCAGCTGGCTGCGATCCCTTCGGCTGCATAAGTACACCGATAACCTGAAAGACCTTAAATGGACTGAGCTGGTCGAGCTGGATGACAAGGCTCTGGAAGACCGTGGTGTCAACGCGCTGGGTGCGCGTAATAAGATGTTGAAGGTAGGTACCCCGTCACCCTCTCTGCTTTGATTTATATCTAATGTCACCTTGATAGGTCTTCGATCAGGTTCGAGATGCCCGCGCGGACGGCAAGCTCGAAAATGTCTGAATTTGAGCAATGTATGCAACAAGCATAGCATGTTGTCGGACTCATGAAAGGTCTGCTTTCCAGTGGTTTGCATGAATCTGGCATTTGCATATTTATCATGTGTGCTTTTCTTTTTCTTCCCTTCGTCCTCTTCTTCTTTTCTATTTCTCTACATTTTTTTTCTCTTCCTATTCTCATTTCTTTTTTCTTCATTCGTTTTGTGATCTTTGGTGGTTCACCCTAATACGATGGATGTGGAATTCGACATGTATCAAACGCAGTGATGTCAAGCAACGGATTCATGAGGGAAAACTTCGGACTACTGAACATTGAAAATGGCTGGGATAATCGTAGATATGTCATGATTTCGCACTGTGCCTATTTATTTCTTCCAATGGTTCCCTAATGTAGCTTCGTGATTATAGCTGAACTGTACAGCAGAGTAACCACTGACTAGCGGAGTTGGCCCGTGCGTCTCTACTAATCCGCGTTTGACTTCCGCCTCAACTCCCTCGTCCCGCAACCACGCAGTCTCGGATCGCTCACGGCTGCAACGCATCCATTGCGAGGGTTATAGAATCTCCACATCCGATTCTGATCTGTATCAAGCATATCAGATCTCATTAGACAACGCACAGGCTCGACACTGTTCCCCAAAAGACATCAAGCACTCGAGCAGCAACAAGCACCACAATGGCTCCAACAAAGCAGGAACTTTCCCTGCTAATCAACCCTCTTGTCCCAGAGGCTGTTCAGCATAACAATCGGGTATGTTGATTCCTTGATTCTTGCCCATCCTACGAGTGATACCTCGGAATCATTCTAACAACTTATTACTAGGTTCTCTCTTCCCTCCACAGCCTTACAGCTTTCCTACTCGGTCTCTCTGCCGGTATCCTGGCCTTACAATCCGCCACCGGTTTCGCCTTTTACTTCCTCGGTACCGTCCTCGTCAGTGGACTTTTCCATCTAGCCCTCATCCAACGATCAAATGGTGCTGGGGCGGGCGCTTTCTTCCCCGGTAGTAACGGGGGTGAGATCGAGGGGTCTGTGGATATTGGCAAGGACGGTGTTGTGCGAATGGATCTTGTTGAAAGCAGTAAGAAGCGGGGTGGATTTGTGTTGAGAAAGGGTGCTTGGAGGGATGTTTGGTTTGGAGGTGGTGTTTTGAGTGAGGCGCTTAGTGGATTTGTGCTGGGTTGGGCTGGTGTTGGGGGTGTTTTGAGGTAATCTCTTTGGCGATGTAATGTGTTTAAGTGCTCGATTGTAAAGGTACAAATTTCGTCGCATAGAGCTGTTTGTTCTCAGCTTTGAATGGCATTTATTACAGGAAAACTGTTGGATGTACGTGCCATTGTCAGACGATATCCCGAGATCAAGGCTGCGAGACACCGTGGATGTTTAATTACTACAATTTTACTAAGTGTACCACTAGTGGTAGCGTCCCGAATTGGTGTCATTTGCTATAAAGCTGTATATTTCGTCGGAATTACCCTATTCGTCGCTCACCTCTCCTGTTCCTCGAGACAGCCCTGGAGGGAGACTGGCATCACTACGAGTCCACGAGCATATGGCTCAAAGATCGTAGCTGTGAGCTTGTAGGTAAGTATAAGACTACTGGCTACGAGTGATTGATGAAGATGGCACAAAATTTGACAGAATCAAGCGGTCTATATTGAGGGTATCCCTAACGATGAAATCAAAGGGGACCAAGCCCTGTATGAAATGTGAAAAAGCTCCCTCAGGAACTAATATCCATGCGTGAGCTGAAAGCCCACCCCAAAAAGAGCATATATACGCCAAGGCTAATCGCCAGTATGTAAAACAAGATGAAAACTCCATGTGCCAGATTTTCATATCCCAGAAGGCAAGCAGGGGAGGTGATGGAGAAAAAGAAAAGAAATATTAACAAGTCATATCCGGGCATATCGGTATCAAATGGACTCCAAACCAGGGAATATCCATGATAAGATGCAAATACTGCAATGCAAAGATTCCAAAGATGAGATGAGAAATGTTTCGATATCATTTCTTAAAGAGGAACCTCATCAGATGAATTGGCCACTGCACTTTGGAGAGCACTGGTCAAATCGATGTGGAAGAAGGGTCTGTTCATACCCTGGACCAGAGCGACCTTCCGTCGGGCGCGATACGCTTTGCTGTCAGTCAAGTCGCGCTGAAGCTTGTCCTCACGAATGACGGTGCTGTCCTCAGACGAAGCATCGATAGCATCGGTCTCAATCTCGTTGGTCTTTTTCTCGGCCTTGGTGCCAGCTTCCAGGTCATCGTGTTGGCGTTCGTTGGTAATCATCTCAGCGTGTGCAGCAGCGGAAGAGCTACCTTCGATCTCAGCAACGCTGAAAATAGGCTTCCAGCGGTGGAAGCCTTCATTTGAGGCAGGAGTAGGGTATCCGAAGCCGGCAGCGGCAAGTGCACGCTTGGTCCAGCGGTTGTTGAGGTGGGCGAAGTGCCATTGCACGGAGCGAGGCGAGGCATACAGATCCAGCTGGTTGCGCACGTCAATCAAGTTCTGAACGGAGGTGGTATCAACGTTGTTGACTGAAGAGAAGTCCAAGATAATAGCTTGCAACAGGGGCCGCGGGTCGCGGGCCTCCTCCTGCTCCTTTCCACGTTTCGGTCCTGCGTCATTCCAAGGACGGTCTCCAGGTCTGGAGTAAGCGTGGGGGTTGGTGCGGCGCGTGCTATTGAAGATTGTCTTGACCAGATTGTCGGTATAGTGGTTGGCATTAGGATAGTTGAACCCTTCAGAGAAGCGGTAGATGAAGATACCAGGGTGAGGCTGCTCAATGTCGACATCAGGATTCGAGCCATCAGTACGGTTGATAGGCAGGAAAATGGAGCGAGTGTGATCCTCTTCATCATCAGAGGGGTTCTTGACCGCTCCGAAAGATCCATACTTGCCATCACCATCAAGAATGTGGTCGCCAACAACCGAGTGGATAGTCACCCGACCAAGGAAATGACCACGAGCCTTAGCCACACGGAAAAGCAGAACTGCGACAGATACACAAATTGTGCAGTAAATACCATCTTCAATAGATGAGAAAACAGTCACAATTACACCAATGAAAAAGATGATTGCATCAAGCGGAGCCACTCGCCAGAACTGGTATACCACATTGGGAGGAGTAATAAGATCACCAACAGCATGAATAATGACACCGGCGAGAGATGCCTGAGGGATATAGAAGAAAAGGGCCGGAAGAGCATAGATGGCTAGAAGGACCACGACAGCAGTGATACAGCCACCCAGTGGGGTGCGTACACCCGCCTTAGACTTGATAGCTGTTCGGGAGAAAGAACCAGTTGCGGGATAGCCACCGAGGAAGGGACCGAGAAGGTTGGTCACACCGATACCGACGAATTCTTGGGAGGGATCGATTGTGTAGTTGTTCACACGACCGAAAGACTTCGAGATGGCGATGTGTTCGATCAAAAGGACAATCACTGCAGCTGGCAGCTGGCCAGCAAATGCACGGATGACATTGACATCCATAACAGGTACGGCGGCATTCTGGAAACCACGAGGAACATTGCCCAAGAGCGAGAATGCAGGATTGTCACGACGGTGTAGGTTTGTAGCGGCACTGATCATAGTGTAGAACAGAATGACGAAGACGGTACGGAGGGTGGAGGCGAAAAACCAAATCTTCGCTTTCGATGGGTACTTCTTCGCGGCGTAGGTGCAACCAAAACGGATGATATAAAGCATAGCACAGGCTGTAACACCCATAGCAGCATCAAGTTGGGAGGTTGGTAAGTATTTGAGGGTGTTAATGATGGTCAGATATGTCGCACCGCGGGTAGAGAAATCAGCGGTCTCGCCCAGCATGGTTTTCACCTGACCAGAACAAATGTTCAGGGCTGAACCGGTCATGAAAGCCGAGATAGCGGGCAGAGGAATAAAGTCTACAATGAAACCCAAGCGAATGAGACCCATGAAGCAGACAATTCCACCTAGAATCACAGCCAGACAAGAAGCGATCTGGTGGCCTGGAATATCAGGATACTGATCTTGGACCTGGAGCACAATTTCACCAGTCAAGGTAGACATAACAGCGACAGGCTGGAAAGAAATTAGTTAGCTCTCAAATTTCCTTTGCTGTGTACTGGCATGAATCAAGCTCAACTCACCCCGATTGTAATATCTTTAGATGTAGCGAAGAACCAATACAGCAGAACACCCATAAAGGAAGAGTACAGTCCAAACTGTACGGGCACCTCAGCTAATTTGGCATAAGCCATACCTTGAGGCACCACAACGGCACCGACAGTTATACCGGCAACCAAATCACCAAAGAACCATTGCAGGTTGTAACGACCAATCCAATTGAGGAATGGGAATAGGCTAATCAGATAGTTGACGAACTCGCGGAAAGATGGAGTGATTTCGCGAATCCATTCGATACTGGTGGGTTCGGGTTCGTTGTAGGAATATGTATCGACTGTGCCAACAGAAAATGTAGACTCTCCGCGAGTTACAGGATCATTGGCACCCATGGGGTCGCGATAGGCGACTTTAATGCCGAGGCCTTTAGCCACGGCATTGCCAGCCTTCTTGACCCTCTCGCCAGCCATGACGTTCCGATGGGAGCAAGTATATCAAACTGCTAGGATCGGGGCTGGAGCCAGCTCTATATGAGAGCGAGAGATCGAGAGAAGGTTGAGGAGGGGAGGAAGAGGAAGGTATGTGGGGAGGATGGGATGAAAAAAGTTGGGAGATTGATATGTGGCGAGCAAGTGGGAGATATAAAGTGACAGGAACTGTTGATCAAGCAACGGACATACTAGTGACAGCCGCGGTGAGAACAGTTTCGAAACGGGGAAAATAATTATAAAAAAAGAAGATAATGGAAATGAAATAATATCCTCTTTCGGAAGTGGATACGTGCGTGATTGAGATGCAGATGGCGTAATATGCTAAGCTCCCCAGATTTTGGTTTAGCGAATGCTTATGTAGATATTGAGCGCACAGGACGTGCAGGGATCACACGGGCAAAAGTCGAGGGACAAAGCAAGGCCATAAGAATGAAACGAGACGAAACGAGACTCGTGGCCAACATGGCATGGACGTGGGACGTGGAGTCCATGTCCCACCGATGATCGCACTGGAAGTCCCGGAGATCCACCGGGAGAGTCTGGACGGTGTGGATGATGACGAGTTCCTCGTGTAATAAGACTTGATAGGGGCATGTAAAGGGGTTGTTCCAGATTGTGTATATCCTATGATAGATATGCTGTAATATATATATTCATTGATACAATACATAATATACTAAATATATGTATATACATATATATATACATATGTAGTATATATGAGTATAACCACGAGTCACACCTGCCCTTCGACGCAACTTCCATAGTTTCCACGATCGTCGGAGATTACCTCATCCATGCCAAGCTTTCCATGACGAATCAGGACGACCTCCACGCGGGCAAGAACGATCAGCCATGGGGCTGCGGGGCCAATCAAAACAGCCGAAGATGGTGAAATCGTCCACTTCGATGGTGACACCAAAAAATTCCGTTTTGAGCTCGTTTGCATCCTTTGCACTCCCCAGTAACTCCGTCCTCTGCAAGCTCCCGCTGAACGGAGTGGATTCCACTGCCACAGTACTGACTCCGTCGAGTGGACTTCGTATCCAATTGCCTTCGTCGGGTAACTTTACGTTCCCAGGTTGACCGGCCGCGTTGCCCGCCCCTCTAAGTATAGTCTGACACAGAGCACTGCAGAGATGTATCTGGACTGTACAGTATATACTGACTCTCTGTGGCGGGAATCCACCCGTTAGTGAAGGTGGAGCTGCCGCGACACTCCCTGCTTCATTTGTAAAGTCCTTTTCCCTTCACTGCCATCTTCTCGGAGGATCCCTGATCAGCACTCATGCACAGTGCGAGACCACCCTGCTGGTACATACATACAGTACTGTATGTATGTAGTAAATGGGTCAAACCACCTTATCTCACCACACCGGACCCTTTCGTAGCCGACGAATGAGGCAATGTCAATATGTATATCCATACTCCTATAAATTGTATTGTACAGTATTATGATGTACCAAAGACCCTTGATAATCACTGTAGATGAAGTATGATCAGTGGAGTATGTACAACATGCCATCTCGAACGGCACCTGCATGAACCCGAAGGCGTGATTATGATCGATATTCCGTCATGTAGCTTAACGTGAGTGCGGCCCATAACCTAAATCTAGCCACGGTCCATTTATTGTACTTTGTATCAATCACCTCCTCATATCAGAGCACACTTACTCCATACACCGTAAACACCTACTCGCTTGGGCAGGTGGCCTCATCATGGCACAACAACTGCTTGAGACTGCTTCATGCATGTTCCATTCCTGTGTTGGTTCGTACAGCAGACTAATTACATACATACTTACCAGGGTATGCCCATGCTTGCGCCCCGGTCAGATTGCGACCCAATCCCATTCCAATGCCGTTGCCTCTTGACTTTACTTTATTTCCCAGGATATTGGTTTTATAAGAGGCATCATGGGGTGCATGTTTAGTGCCAGTGCGCTTCGGTCTTGAGTTTGCGATTGACCAACATAGTTCCTGAAACGGTACCCTGTCGCCCTAGCAAGCTTCCCACCTTCTGCCGCGTCTTAAGTGGCGCAGCGGATCAGCTCCCCTTTTCTTACCCCATCAAAATGTTTGATTTTGACTACAACTTAATTTTGGGTTAGATTTTGACATTCAGGAGAAAATAGAATGAAGAATATATGATTTATATCGAACACACTATTTCACCGGGGACAACTGACACATTCAAGATATATTACATAAAATCTTGACCCCTCTTCAACTCCAACGGACGAAAGAGGTCTATCTGATCATCGCTGGTCCTGAATCTCTTTTGAACTCTTGGCTGATGCTGAGATACATAGCTCTCCCAGGTGGAGACCGACTTTTTCGAAAGCCATGTGGCAGATACTCCCACGGTTCCATGCAGGGCGTCTGCGACTGATCAGAAGCCCACATGCATTCTGTCGTCATAATACTGCCTATTAAGGTCGACCGTCTCTATCTTTGGTTACACAATCTCGGGAACGAGCTCTCAAGGGAAGTATATTTCTCTCCGTTGTCGTGGAGGCTCCGTTTGGAGCGCCCGTTCGAGGTCTCGTGATGGTAGTCGGGTACTATCCGCAGCGGAATGACAAAATGGCGGGGAATGACCGCTACATAGTATACCGACTTGCAGGGTTGGGTTGTATAGGCTTGGCGGTCTCACTGTATGAGCATAAGCTCATCTGCTGATGTGTATAATTATAAGTCTGTGTGGTAGGGCTGGGTGTTGTAGTAATTTAGAGTGGTAATGCACTAATAGTGCCCACCATTAGTGCATTTGGGTAGAATCTATGCGGTAAGACCATGTCAATTTGCATCATTGAGAGTATCCCCAACGCCATTTTAGCTGAAAAAGAAAAGAGGAGTTCAGACGAGCTTGAGGGCTGAGATTGTCTGCATTGTCCATCCATTCATTGGGCAATTTGATTTGGTTACCTCCATGGCTTCCGTTATAAAATTTAATAGCGACTATGACGCCCTCGAGGCATTTTCTAGCGGCTTTGATTTCTTCATGGTATGGGTTTCCTGTGCCTTAGGGGATACGTCTCTTATGAAACCTCACCAGTATGTGCCTGAAAATCTTTGCTATGATGGAAGGGCAATATTGAGATAATTTCCCAGCCACATCGGGTTTCCGATTTTTGGAAACCAAGAGTATAAATGAACAGATGCTATTGTCTGGAAGATCCGACACATCTATATCTGCGAGATTTTACTTCCGAAACCAATCTGCTATTCCAGGCTGCAGGACTACCTAGTCCTGCAAGTCGTAGATTATTATGTGCCCTTACATGAGCAACCCCTTTCCTCTCACCATAGGAAGCTCTTCTTTACACTTTATTAATCTTACTCTTTTACCTTTTTCATTCTTCTGCATCCTGTATACTACTGCACGTACAAGTACGAAGACATGACTAGTACAATCTATCGCCTTGTGTTTCCCAGTTGATCTGATATAAACCATTTCAATTTTGATTTCGGGAGTGTGCTTTGATTTCAAAGGGTACTCTTTGGCATCTTTGAGAACGCTTCAGAGAACTTCTTAAAGTACTTATCACGAATATGCATTTCTTTGCTTCCCTGGTGATGGATCCAGTCTACATTGTTCTGCTGAAGGTCGGTCCTACCCTCTAGTAAGGTACTCTACAGTAACTATTACAGACAGCGCTCTTTCTAGCTTACAAGCCGTAAACTAGTATGTCCATCGCGGTTTCTATCTACGTTTGCAACTTGCCTTCTATGGATCTATTTGTTTATTGTTTATTTTCTCCCGATTTCCCATATTCGGTTGCACCCCTCCCCCCATCACAATGGGGAAACCTGTAGGTTTACACTCATTTATTGCAGTTCATTTCCATCGAGGCTCACTTTTTCTTACCTCAAAAGGAGAAGGGAGAAGGAGAGATATGGATGGTCCCTGGGTAAGCTTCAATCTGCATACTCGCGATGAAGTATCGATGAAGTAACTGTAGTGCCTGTCAGAGAGAAAACCTGACAATTGCGTGAGTTCTATGTATTCTCCTATCTGATAGTTCATTCACTGATGTAATCGCTTCAGTAACGGTGACCCCAGTGGTGCCCATGGCACCAGTATACCTGCTTCCACATACATTCAACTGGACACCGGTTAACAAACTTGGTTATAATTAATGCCGCTGCTCATGCCCCCAGGTAAGCTTCGCTCTGCATACTCTCGATGAAGTATCGATGAAGTGACTGTATTGTCTAGTCACGTCGTGAAAATGGGAAGCCCCTGGCGGGCTGTCGCTAACGTAGACGAGAGGCGAGAGGCGCCCGCGCTGCAGAGAGCCTCGCCAACCCCCGGTCACGCCGTGAAGATGAAGACGGCGATGAAAACATGGCTATGGTGGCTGGCTATGAGGTTGCTAAGGCCGCAGTAAGTCATAGCATGGATATTCCACTGCATATAATATATCTGCTGATATTTGGCCTTAGGCCTGAGCCGGCTTGGTTGGCTCCGAGGTGGTGGACCTTTAAGTGTCCCTGTAAAGTGTCCCTGTAAAGACCTCGATTTGTCTGTCACCGAGGCTTCTGCTGGACAACGCAAGCTGGCCCATGTCAGACTTCGCGAAAGCCTCGATTTTACTCGCAAATTAGCGCCGACCACTAGCAGGCTTGTTGTCGTGGTCAATGGTTGGGATGGATCAGCTACCGGATTCAACGTTGTTCATGATGAACAAATCGAGTACTCCACGGCGCTATTTGTGCGATCCATTCGCCGTGTATACCTCTATAAGTTAAGTATTTCAATGCAGCTTACAACAAGCAAGCTACCATCGAAATGTCAATCCAGCTGAGCGGGATCTAGACAAGCATACTTGTAATGGTGTACTATCCGGTGATGAAAATTGCGAGAAGAGGTTTCCAGCAACTAGAAAACTTAACGCCCATGTGCACCGCTGCAAAATGAAGGACTTGAGTACATGTTTCCCTGTGGTAGAGTCTTCGCCAACAAGTATCGCCGAGACAGGCATGAGGGTGAGAATTGCAAAGTTCGCCCACAACTTGAGGGCTCCTCGACTTCCCTTGAGAAATGAAGCAGATGCTCCAATTTCTAATGTATGGGAAGTTGGTTTGTTGGACTACACAGCGTCATCGCTAGCCATGATCTTGTTGTCAAACTGCCAACAATCATTACCGACAGGGCGACCCTGCATACTTTGAACAAATCGGAGGATGTCATTTACCGTGACGAGCTGGTTTATCGTTGGTCAAGCTGTGACAACAGATCCCAGTTATACCCCCGGGCTATGAAGTTGCGAGGCCACTATCAAATCAACCACTAACACGAACATCAGGCTTCAACATACGGAAGTCCAGACCCATATGGGGATAATAACAGGAGGCAGGATTGAGATATCTGGCTTTGGTGGCTCAATATGTACAGCCGGGTGGAGAATCATGGTCTACTCTGAAATTGGCTGTTTGCTTTCGCTGTCAATTATTCAGTGTTGAAGTTCTACAGCATCAATGTTAGTTCGGCTCATCGGAGCATCATCTTCTTCATTGCCGGAGGATGAAAGCCCATCCACAGATAGTCATCAGAGCTGACGGCACTAAAGTCGAATTATAATATTCCAATTCGCACACTGGTTTAATAGGTATTCAATTGTGTAATCATACCTCAGACGTATGCTTGAGGTAAGCTACGATGATCCCATAAGGACTATACATATCAAGATGTCCAAACGGGTTTCGATAATCACATTGCAGTTATCTGGGGTAGAAGTACCTTCCGGGCAAGTTAGTTATAATACCCCGTCGGTGGATCATCCTTTCACTCGGAAAAGGACCTTGCTAGATGAATCCCAATTGATTTAAGTAGAACTACGCTCTGCTCTGGACGAGATGATCTACTGCATATCAGATGTACCAAAATAATTCGACTTCGCTGGTACGTACCGGGACGACAAATGCTGTCTTCGCCGCGCGGGTGGGTAAGTTCGAAACATTTTATAAATCAAATGTTCTTCTGATTTATGAGAAGAACTCCTGTCGACTGTATTTACAGAATATCGGGTAGTTCGAGGGCATGGTACTGGGTAGCTACCTAGCTGCAGCCGGCGTGAATCCGTTCGACTTTACCCCAATTCATCGAGTCTACTCAGTACTACCAGATTACTAACCAGAATTTATCATGCCAAAGAATTGAATAAAAGTCAAGCAATGTCTATTCGGTCATCATCAGTGCATGCTAAAAAAATGAAAAGAGAAAACAGAGAACAAAAAAAAACAAGAAGCCCTCATCGTGATCACGCCTACAAGATGCTTCTTCGAGCCGATCATTTGGACGAACCAGAAGAGGCAGCAGGTACTTTTGAAAAAGCGCTCGATCTCACGCAAGGATAAAGGCTCGCATCGTTGATTCATGCTGGGCATCATGGCTCTTTCTCTTCATCGATTGGAACTCCGGCCACCACCCAAAAATTTCCCATAGCAAAATCGATTACACGAAAGAAATAACACAAAGGAAATGAGGTGGGCGTGAGCCAGGGTCGATCGAGTTTCCCCAAATGAAAACATGTGAGGAAAATAAGGAACTATGAGGCAGAAAGTGTCAAGAAACAATCCCAGGGAGAAGATGCAATTCAGATCCATATCCCTTTGAAAGTTGCCTCAGCAAGCGCCTTCGTGGAGAGAAGCACAAGTTCAGATGACTTGAAAAAGAAACAATGAAAAACAAAACCCGTATTATTAGGAAATACTGGTCACCCGTCTCCTTTATATCCATTGGTATCATAAGCGAAAGGTTTCGTCACCGGCCCGACAATTCGAACTGCCCTGATTATCGCATCAATGGGGGGCAGATTCCACCCACTGCTCGCTTACTGCGAGGCGCACTGCACGCGCTCAGCACCGGGGGGAACGTCATCATCATCCTCGTCCATGCCACCCGCAGCACCGTGGGCACGAGCCTGGGAAGGCTCGCTGCCATCAATGTCCTGCAGCTCAAAGTCCTCAACCATGGCATCGGCGGGAGGTTGAGTCTGCTCCATACGGGGAGGCAGGACCTTCTCCAGCAACTCCAGGTTTTGCATCTGATCCTTCTGAGGGAACTCGACCTCGAACTTGATGTACAGGTTGCCGTGGTCGTGGTGGCGGAAAGAGGGCATACCCTGGCCGGGGATAACCTTGATGGCATCTAAAAAAAATGATGATTAGCTTCAGAATTCCGATTTTTTGCACGAAAGGCTGATAGAGAGAGAAAAGGGGAAAAATCATACCAGGGGTGATAACCTCGCCGGGAGCGATGTTGACGGTCAACCACCGGTCATCAAGGTGCTCAACGTGGATAGTGCCACCGCCGAGCGCGGTCAAAAGATCAATCTTGGCCTGGAAGAACAGGTCGTCTCCCTTGCGTTGGAAACGGGGGTGGGGCTTCTGCTCAATCTCGAAGACAACATCACCGGGGAGAACACCAGGCATTTGGTCACCCTCACCACGGAACTCAATCTTGTGGCCATCGCGAACACCCTTGTCGACGTGGACGTGAAGAACCTTACGCTCCACAATGGTCTTCTTACCATTGCACTTCTTGCAGCGGTCCTTGTCACGGATGATCTCGCCCTCACCGTTACAGTCGGGGCAGACAGTCTGGAATCGCTGAATCATAGGACCCATCTGGCGCATCATGGTCTTCATACCGCTACCATTGCAGCCAGAGCACTCCTTGACAGCACCATCCTTACCACCACGACCATCGCAGCCAGAACAGATGACTGACTTCTGCAGAGCCAATTTTGAGACCTTGCCACGGTAGATGTCCTCCAGGTTGACCTTGTGCACATGGTGGATGGTGCGGGCCTTCTTGGGGCCAGTGTCACGCATGCCACCACCGAACATTCCACCGAAGCCACCGCCGCCGCCAAAGAACTGGGAGAAGATATCCTCGGCGTTCATTCCGGGGCCACCAGCACCGCCTTCCAGGCCCTCCTCGCCATATTGGTCATAAATTTGACGCTTCTGGGGGTCGGAGAGAGTCTCGTAGGCGTGCGACAACTCCTTAAACTTCTCTGCCGCCTCGGGGTTGTCGGCGTTCTTGTCTAGATAACAAAAATGTTAGCGTCGAGTGAATGACGGGATTTCATATTGGTCGATGCCCGATCAAAGGATGCATTATGTTCCGCATTCATTTTTCCATTTTATCTCATCCCAGATTTCTTCTCTTTGTGACCCCCTCTTCTTTTCTTCTTTTTCTTCTCTTTGCACCCTTTGAACGACGAACGACGAAATCAAGAACGAGATCGAGGTGGAAACGTACCAGGGTGGTACTTCAGAGCACCCTTCTTATAAGCGGTCTTCAACTGAGCCTCTGTAGCTGTGGGCGAGACCTATTTGCAAAGCATCTGTTAGAGCCTAACTCCATGTCGATCCCGACAAAGCGATAAGAGTGGATTTCTAAACATACCCCGAGGGAGTCGTAGAAGGCGGTTTCCTTAACCATTATGACGGGAGGTGGGGAGAACGAAAGAAGGAGAAAGGTCGAAAGGGAAAATCAAACAAGAAAAAAAAAAAGAGGGCAGAGATGAAATGAAGGTTGCTCCTAGTGGGGCAGTGACGAGGTAAAAGGCGATGTGCCCGAGAAGTGGAGGGAGGGAGGATTTGGATGCCTTTTGGATAAGAATAGGAGCCGAAGTGGATGGCTGAGTAACTTTTTTTTTTCTGTCTTTTTCACCCAGGCACAACTGGTACGTGTAAATTACCCGATGATTGATTACCAGGGCGGAAGTAGAGGAACAGTATACAATTCACTCCAATTTCTAAGAAAATAATAAAATGACAAGAAGAAGATTCTACAAAATATGTTCTTTACATCTGCTTTTGAGGCATGCCCTTCCAACCTGGTCGGATTGTCTTTCTTTTACTCTTTGCGGGTCCGAGCGTATGTTCGACGGGATTCTGCGCTTTTCGATGGGCTTCGCTGGTTCTCTCCGCGATTCCCTCGTTTCAACCCGGTATTTCGGCTGACTAAGACGCTTATTCACTCTAGATTTACATACAGTACATACATAAATACAAAAACTGTATACACTGGTTCAATGTATGATACACCCAGGGTTCATCTTCATCGCCACCAGCTCTCCAAAGGTGGCAAGGAACTAAGTTTGATAGTCAGGACAACATCCGTTGATTACATATGGGTAGAGAGTAGAGTGTATATTGCAAATAAGTAATTTACTGTACGGAACAAAGAATAAATGAATGAATGACCAACTATGTACATAGTACAGTATGTAAATGAATCCACTCCCCGCCACATTCTCAGGGATCAGCCACAGTGTTATCGATAAGCTGAGGGGAAAACAGTAAATAACCATTATTCACTAGGTTGGGAACCTGAAGAAGGAGCCGCAAAAGTATGTACTTAATAGTTACAGCAGTCGACTACGGGGTAGTCACTGAAAACTATGTACTCCGTAGTCACTCACTAACTATGTACAGTAGTTAAGACTTGAAAGTTCTTCATCCATGAGATCCACTCGTCCCAGCGCCCTGCGAGCGGGCCTTGCCGATACTATGGATTGGACTTGCTAGATAAGACAGTGTTGACGGCGGTCTGGGCGTAGGACGTATCCATAAAATACTACATCAGACCAATACTCTCTAGAAATCTTTCTCTACAACCATCTATCAAGATCCAATTTGAGACTACCCTCACAAAATGGACCAAACACCCGGATTTATTGCTGCCGTCGAGGAGGCCAAGCTGGGCTACGCAGAGGGCGGTGTTCCCATTGGTGCTGCTTTGGTCTCTAAGGATGGCCAAATTCTAGGCAGAGGCCATAATATGCGCGTGCAGAAAGGCAGTCCTGTCTTACATGTCTGTGAAATCCTGCGGGCGTGGGTTGGAACTTTTGAAGAAATCAGCTCGGCTAACTATCCGACTAGGCCGAAATGTCCGCCCTGGAAAACTCCGGCCGCTTGCCCGCCTCTGCCTACGAAGGAGCAACTATGTATACCACTCTGTCACCCTGTGACATGTGCACTGGTGCATGCTTGCTCTATAAGGTGAATCGGGTAGTCATTGGTGAAAACAAGAACTTCCTCGGTGGTGAAGAGTTGTTGAAGAGCCGTGGTAAGGAGGTTATTGTGGTTGATAACCAGGAATGCAAGGATCTAATGGAGAAATTTATGAAGGAGAAGCCCGAGCTTTGGTAAGTTGCGCATTCATCGTTCAGCACCGACTTTCTTGCTTCTATTGCTATTTGGGTCTCGCTGATCAGTATGTCTGTTTCATAGGAACGAGGATATTGCCGTTTGATACGCTCTCAAGTCGGTATACTTCATTGCATTATAGTTCAAAGCGAGGTGGGACTTTTATCATCCCAATCAAATCTTATTTATATTCAAAGCCCGAAATCTCTTGTGTATCATGAAACTTTTGCTTGGCAATGTCTTTGTAGTGGTAAGGAAGCCACCAGACCATTGAGATGTAAAGAGAGAAGAAAGGGTTACCGAAATCATTCCGCGGTGAGACGGTGAACCTCTTCAAAGAAGAACTTGAGATGTTCAGGGTCAACGAATGGGGTCACGCCTATTTCAATAATTAGCTCCGTATGTCCACCATCATAAGAACCTAACGTACCGTGTCCAAGGTTGCAAATCCATCCCTGCTTGCCCTTCTTGAACCCTTCAACCATCTTCTCCACAGTTGCGGTAATGGCAGGACGACCACCATAAAGCATACCTGGATCAGCGTTACCCTGAATGGTGACCCGACCATTGGCAATGCGCATGGCATCGGCGGCATCGTGCAGCCAGTCCAACCCAACGACATTATAGCCTGACTGGCACAGGTCCTCCAGACCGTACCAAGCGCCCTTCGCAAAGACAGTCATGGGAACGGGCTCGAGGCCCATCTCCTGCAGCCGCTTGGGCAAGTTGGCGGAGATGTGACGAAGATAAGGAAGCGAGAACGACTGGAAGGAAGTGGGCGAGAGCTCGCCGGCCCAAGAGTCAAACACTTGCACCATCTGTGCACCAGCCGCAACTTGGAGGGCCAGGTACTCCACACAAATCTCTGCAATCTTATGAAGCAGAGCCTGCGACTCCTTCGGGTATTTGTAAACCCATGTCTTAGACTGGACAAAGAGCTTGCTGCCACCACCTTCAACCATGTAGCACAGCAGGGTCCATGGCGCACCGCAGAAACCGATGAGCGGGACGCGGCCCTTCAGCTTGAAGCGCGTCAGTGAGATAGCCTTGTAGACGTAGTCTAATTCAGACTTGACGTCCACCTCCTTCGCCATCACCTGCTCATATTGTCCATCTGTTGGCGATTGGAGGGGTTCGGGGAAGTGCGGGCCCTTCTTATCTAACATTTCCACCTTCATACCCATGGCCTGCGGGATGACCAGAATATCCGAGAAAATAATCGCCGCATCGATGAGGCCCTCGTAGCGGTCAATGGGTTGGAGGGTCAGAGTTGAAGCGACCTCTGGCGAACGGCAGCATTCGAAAAAGTCCCGGCCACCCTTAGCCTCGTGGTACTCGGGGAGGTAGCGACCAGCTGAGAAAGAAGAGCAAAGTGTCAGCAGATCATCCGGAAATACGATTTTTTCAAGGGCAAAGGGACGTGGGGTCAAGCTCACCCTGTCGCATCACCCATATCGGCGGACGCTCGACCTTCTCGCCTATGGATTATCAGCAGGTTGTCCAGAAAAGAGAAAACTCTGATTTCACGATTTATTTGTACCTCTGGCAGCTCTCAACAACAGATCGTTCTTTAGCGGCTCGAATTGTTCTTGCATGGTGGGTGGTTGAATGCAGTTTGGAGGAGGGGAAGTGGGAGGTTTGTCCTGAACCACGGGCCACCAATTTGATCTTTCGGGGGGACCTCGGGAGGCCGGGGAGATAGCGAGGCCAGAGCAGCAACACTGTCCACAGTTTCAATTCTCATTATTGATAGGGTCATTAAGGCTATTCAATCCTTAAATTAAAAATATTCAATACGTGAATGACAGAGTCTTCGTTTTGTACTCCTTGGTTTAGAGGATTTATGGGTAATCGGAATGTTTATTGGTGAGGTTTTGATCTATAACCACATTTGAATTTTCATATCTTTTTTAAGCTGTACTTATATTACATCGATGCTTAATCGTCGTGTTGTCTCTTCCGAAGAACGCCCATGCTATACAGCGCACCATCAAGTGCTTTCTTCTGCTTGTCGTCGGAATCGGTGGGTATAGACGAGGTGCCCGCTGTATTGATCGCAGTCACAAAGGAGTCGTCTGTTGTTTGATTCCACTTCAGGGATCCCCCATCTGTAGTAAATCGGAAAGACTCAAGAAGGATTTGAGGTGCACTGGGGCTAGCCTTCCAAGTCTCGGTCGAGCCAGGCTCTCTAACATTGTCCACTGAAACGACAATCGCACCCTGGGAATTAAGGCCAGTCACATCCAGAATGTTTCCGGAGAGCTCAATGGACCCTTGTTGCTTTAGAGAGTCCTCCTCAACGGTATAGCAAAGAAGGGTTGATGAACTGCGATACTTTATTAGCTAATTCCTCGCGGTTTTGGATGATCGTTACATACCTTTCAAGACCAACCAGGATTGCCTGTACCGGGGCTCCTGTGGGCTGCTCGGCCGAAACAGCCCAGATACCCCGGACATTCACTTCAGGTGCTTGTGTGATGCCCTCCAGAGAGACCTTCTGAAGAGCCTGTCCCTCGCTCCATTTCCAAAGAAGCAAAAAGTTGTCACCGCCACCGGAGATGAGATACTGTGGTGCCCAGGAAGGGACACAGAGCTTGTTGATAAATGAAGTATGGCCCAGGCAGTACTTCTCAATTACATGTGATTGGGGAATACCACGCGACACCCGGATATGCTCATCACGATCAGCTGTCAGGATATAGCTCCGGTTGCCAGATGCACTCGTGGCCAACGAAACAGAGATCAGGTCAGTCAACAGGGAAACATGGCCGAGAATTAACTGATGCTCAAAATCGTGCGCTTCCTGATCGAGGGAGTCATCTTTTTTGGCAGCTTTCTCGGCAGCTTTCTTCTCGTCTTGAATGCGCTGCTGTTCTAGGGAATGTAAATTGCGCTGCGAATGGACGGTGCGGTTTGTAGCAGCAATTTTCGTGGCTCTTGAATCTTCCACGCGGCGAACATACTCTCCAGGGAGAAGAGGCAGGGAGTAGGCATCACCAAATTTATCACCGCATAGGATGGTTTGACCATCAGGCGTCAAGGCCAGGGCACTCGGCCGCTTAGGCATTGTTCTGTTCGCAATGTCAGTACTTTCTCGCTTGAAATGTATAAAGAACAAATGAAATAGCAAAAGCTTTGACATACCGAGAGCTAAGCTCCTCTAGCTTCCCCTCCTGGCTTAGACTGAAGACCCGGATAGTTTTGTCTTCGGCAGTCAAGGCAATGACATGCTTGCCATCGAAGGAAGTTAACAAGATAGGAATGTTGGTCCATTCTGGCGATTGCTTGCCCGCGTTTTTCTTCGATGAAGACTTCTCTTTCGATTCTTCATTCTGTCCCTCGGGGCCCGGTGACAACTTAATCTTCTTCTCTGGCGGTGCTTGTTCATCGGCAGCATGTTCAGCACTAGACTGTACATTCTTGGGCCACACGTCCAGGCACTTGCCATTGTCAACGGCATATGAGTAAAGATTCCGGCCTGCCGAAGCCACTAGAATTCCCGCAGAGCCTGTCGACTGCTGATTGGCATTTTGCAGGCATTGAAACGGGTGCTGGAAGCTGGCCATGATGTCGTTGGGGTCTTGTCAATTTATCGGCAAAAAATTTCGAGGTTGCGCCAATTGTAGATTTACAGAGCAATTGAAAGGACAAATTTGTCGCCGAAGAAAATACAGGCAGATAAATGTCTTTTTCCACCACTTAAAAAGACAATTTACTTCAATAAATACTCATGCATTGGGGAATTCGAACTTGGCCGGTGTCTACATCCTCTGCAGCGCGACCGGATATCCGCAACAACGTACTTCCGGAGGTTCAAGTCATGTGACCCACTAGCGAAGCGCACCGAAAAAAAAGAATTTCCCAAAATCGTAACTTTCTTCCACAACCACACTACAACTCAACTTGTCCTTAAACAACCTATCTTCAGCGAAAATAAGGAGAAATGGGGGGCAAGTCTGCAACCAAGGCCGCGTACTTCGACAAGCTCAAGGGCTTGGTACGTTTATCCCTTCAACACTTTGTCATTGACCATCTCGCTAATTGATTTGCGTTTCTAGCTCGAGGAGTACCGGTACGATTGACTGATCGAATTAGCTTGCAATGCTGTATACTGACTGCTTTGCCTCTAGCTCCATCTTCATCTGCGGTGTTGACAATGTCTCCTCCCAGCAGATGCACGAGATCCGTGCCGCTCTCCGTGGTGAGGCCGTCGTCCTGATGGGTAAGAACACCATGGTCCGTCGTGCCCTGAAGGGTTTCGTCGCCGAGAACCCCGAGTGGGAGCGTCTTCTGCCCCACGTCAAGGGTAACGTTGGTTTCATCTTCACCAACGGTGATCTCTCCGAGATCAAGGAGAAGATCCTGGCCAACCGTGTCGCCGCCCCCGCCCGTGCTGGTGCCTTCGCTCCCGCCGATGTCTGGGTTCCCGCCGGTAACACTGGTATGGAGCCTGGTAAGACCTCTTTCTTCCAGGCTCTCGGTGTCCCCACCAAGATTGCTCGTGGTACCATCGAAATTGTCTCTGACCTCAAGCTCATTGAGGCCGGTAACAAGGTCGGTGCTTCCGAGGCTGCTCTGCTGAACTTGCTGAACATCTCTCCCTTCACCTACGGTATGACCATCAGCCAGGTCTACGACCAGGGTCAGATCTTCAGCGCCGATGTCCTTGACATTGGTGAGGACCAGCTCCTCAAGACCTTCAGCCAGGCTATCCAGACCATCGCCGCTCTGTCCCTGGCCACCAACATCCCCACCATCCCCGCCACCATCCACTCCATCGTCAACGCCTACAAGAAGGTTCTTGCTGTCGCTGTCGAGACTGAGATCAGCTGGCCCGAGATTGAGGAGCTCAAGGACCGCATCGCCAACCCCGATGCTTACGCCTCTGCTGCTCCCGCCGCCGCTGCTGCCGCTACCGGTGGCGATGCCCCCGCTGCCGCTGCTCCCGCTGAGGCTGAGGAGGAGTCTGACGACGACATGGGCTTCGGTCTTTTCGACTAAACGGCTCGTCCTAGGACGGATACGACTGCCATGTTTTAGATACTTTGATTTAACCTGGACCTGAAAATGGCCGGGTAATGAAATTATGACGACTTGGCAACGGCTTCAATTCTGATCTTCAATTCCAAAAAATGCTTATGGAACGTAGAAACACGCTCCATTGCTCGTCTGTCTTCAAATGGTGAGTTTGATCTTTTTTTCATTGTTTCTTTCACTTTGTGCTTTTCTGCCCACACTCTTGTTTCTCTCGGTGATATTTCCACACCGGCGTATGATTAAAAATTTTTAACCCCGAGCATCGGCCCTTGCGTAAGGGCCGCGCTGACGATTAAAAACGCAACAACAACACTCTAATTTTTTGCTGACGCCATGCCTTCAATCTGCTTTTATTGTCACTTCCGTTGATTTTAAGAGCAATTGCTAATTCTATTCTCAGATCACAGATTCTTTGATGCAGGCACCGTAGCACTTGTCTTGTGTAGATCGTAGGGGATTATGATAAAATGATTCACGCATCTCATGATAATGTTACTGTCTGGAATGAAAGCAAATTATTCAAGCTTCTACATACTAATTTTGGATTTGCAAGCCTCTCCCTCTCGTATATGTGCAGTTCACCTCAGATGCTCGCAAAACTAAAATCGACCCTCTTTCTATCTCGAAGTGTCACAGTCATAAGACATTTTACAGCTTCTAGCATCCTAACTTGGGTTACCCTAATGTGTAACAAGCTTGGAGATTAGCTATGCCGTATAACTACAGCCTAGGAGTACAATACAGAAATCAGATAATCTTGGGAGTATATTTGCGATATGGCGGAGTGAATACCACATTTCGTCCTTTGTAGCCACATGTAGCTGAAGCTAGTAACTTCAAGGTTAGAGGATTGGCTTGACAGTTTTTTCTACAATGAGAAACAAAAAAGAGGTAGCGAAGAGACATAAAGGGAGGGGGCCTGTGTACTGGAGAAATCGGTAGAGATAATTTGCTTTCGGCCGAAGAATACGTAGTGAGTGACTCGTACCCCGATCCCTCTACACTCACGCACTCAATAAGTCCTGAGATTGCTGGCATGTACGAAAAAATTTCCACGGTAACTGAGGTAAAATCTGAGAAAATATAGAAATTTCAGGAGACAATCGGAGAAAAAGCGGGCATAAGGGTCGTAGATAGAGATGTGGAACAGAAAAAAAAGAGAAAGGATGCGATAGCATGTCCTGGTTTCGATCCAGGGTCCTCCGGGTTATGAGCCCCTGATGTTGATGTTAGTTGAAATGTTCCAAGGCATGATTTATGAGATCATGTGACTTACGGCGCTCTTCCCCTGAGCTAACATGCTGGGATGGGTGGATCTTTCAGCCAGACTCGACATTATAAGCCTAAGCAGTTGAGACCTCGGTAGATAGCACTGACAAATTAAGTTTCCCCCGAAATTGTTAGAGTGTCTAACAAACTTGGTATCTAACAGATCACCGGGAATGGAACCCCTAGCAAGCCTATTGAACTTCTACTAGACTACGGAGCTCCACAAAGGTATTCGTGGTTCGAGACCTCGGTAGATAGCTACGAGACTTCATGGTATGGGATCGAAGCGTGCAAACACCCCATTCTTTTTTTTTCCTTTGCACTATTTTCAGGTATGAACAAATTCACCACAGGTCCAGCAAAGCCTGTAGAGACATCTACCGTATTCTCGATATGACACGTGCAGTGATCAGACAATTTGATTTTGAACAAGAAAAGAAAGCAGTGAATGCCACCCCGGCGGGTAGAGACAAGCAGAAAGACATAGTATGGGATGTGAGAGTGTTCAGACTCACCGGGACGTTGGAACCGTGTAAGGTAGACGGAAGAAATGACTATATAGGACGCTAAGGTCGGCAGCAGCATAGACTGCTATGAGGCCAACTTCCACGAAAGCCAGAATGCAGGGCACGACCATATAGCAGCCACCGTCTAGTACCAATAATCAAAACAACAAACACGGAGAGAGAAGTACATTCCATACCAAAATAATTTACCCATACCAATTCCCGGAGCATAACCTAGTAAATTCAACATACTAAATCTTGAGTACTTCGTAACCGAATATTGTTTTTTCAAACTTTCTTCTCATATATTATTGTCTAAACTTCATTTTTTATGTTCAAGTATTTTAATATCTATCTCATCGAACGAGTGGTATCTGTTTTCACTAGACCTGGGCAGCCGCTCATGAGCTGGGTTTGCTGAAACTGGCTCATTGCTTGAATCGCTCATAAGCCGAAAACTGTTCTATGAGGTGAAAGAAAATTAGATCTTGGCGAAATTGCATTATTGTGCAAAAATCTGGCAGTAAAACAGTAATATTGATGCTGATGTATATAGTTCAATATAGATGAATAGTATCAGAATATTTATTCTGATTTGGATAGCAATTCGAAGAATTAGATAAACAACAATCTGCTTTTTATTTCAAAATTAATCAAACAGAAAACCAATATCTCTTTCATATATATCTATATTGAAAATCGCATCAAAGTAGTAATTTTGGTAATTTTCTATAGTTAACAGATTAATTACCTTGCAAGACAAATTACAGACATAAAACAATAGAAGATTTGCTCCACTTATAAGCCGGTTGAATATGCTCATGAGCACCCCAGCTCATGAGTCGAGCGGCTCAAGATGAGCGGGCCTTTCAAAAATCGGCTCATGAGCCGCTCATTGTCCACCCTATATGGGGCTATACAAAAATCAATATTAATCTGATATAACCAGCAA
>Ga0102593_1000723_pt1 | contig 45252 bp, 41 predicted proteins | sample AraplaCol_mMS_r2_2_FD_76862 | JGI IMG/M metagenome (GOLD analysis project Ga0102593, IMG submission 76862) | Arabidopsis root microbial communities from North Carolina, USA - plate scrape MF_Col_mMS_r2 (SPADES assembly) (version 2) | ecosystem: Host-associated > Plants > Roots > Endosphere... | reverse complement strand
AAAATTATAAAAAAATTTATTTTTTTTTTCAAAAAATAAATATATCCAAACTAATAATATATATAAATCTATATAAATAAAAAAAAAAAAAAAACGGAAATTCAATATATTACTATATTGGCTTCGATTAGAAAATAACTATAGAATAGTAATCTCCAATATTGTATAATCCGATATATTCGAAAAAATAATAGAATACAATTTATCTATTTCCAGTATTGACAGAACAGCTAGTATATTCCAGCAAAATATAATACAGTAATAATAATAAATATAATTGAATACAAATTGGACAAAATTATAAATACAGTTGATTGTTTACTGAATTCTATTAATTAGAATATACCGGTTTTTGTATAAACTGATAAATTCTTTCAGAGAATATATATTTTTGGTCTGAATTTGAATATAGACTACTACAGCTATATATCTAGAGATAAATAATTGTATATATATTAATATTTGAGCAGAACAGAAAATCTAGACTGATTATATCAAATTCTGCGATTGTCTAGAAATCTATTATATTATCTATCCAATATAATATATATCTACTAAATTATTTATTGTTCAGTTCTGGAAATTCAATTGAATCTGTATAGAATAAAATTTTCTAGTCAATATTTTTCAAATATACTAGCTGATCAGATTTTTTCTATTTAGCCAGAAATAAATAGATATATATTGGACTGTTCGATTGGTAAACAATTCGAATTTTAGATCTAATTTTTTTAGCTAGTAAAATATATCAAAATAGTAAAATAATTTATTTGAACTATAGATTTCTGTACTGTTAATTATATTTTGAAACTGTATAATTCTATAGTAGATTGTTAATTATTCGATTGATCTATCTAATTGTTATATCTAGATTATTTTTTTTACTGATTTCCGCTATCAAATTTTTTTTTTATTTTGGATATATTAGTTGGAATAATTTTACTGACTGTTTGGATTAGATTTTTTATTTTACCAAAATTTATAATAGTTTTATAAAAAAACAATCTATATTATAAAATAGTTATTATATACAATAATCTCAATTATAATAAATATAAATATAATTATTGAACTATAAAATACAGAGATAGTCTTGGATATAATATATATAACTGATATCAATCCAGAAACTATAGAATAATATTATATTTCTATATTTCCGAATAAACTATCAGATTCTGTCTACTAAATTTTTTTGTACAGTAGATATCGGAATTTTATTACAATTGTATATATAGTATAATTACAGTTTTTTGATCTAGATATTACCGATAAATTGGATTTTTTGACAGTTTGAATATTGAAAAAAAATTTATATATATTCAGAATTACTAAAATTTATTTTGTAATATACCAAAATAAAAAATAAATACTAAATTATTATTGTCGGTAGATTAATCGGAGATCTGATTTTAGTATACTGTTTTCAATATACAGATATAGTATATATTGTTCTGGAGAAAACGAAGAATTCTATATTATAGATTGATATTTCTATCGGAATTTTATCAAATAGAATTTGTATTTTAGATCAATTCGGTTTTTACAATCAGATTGAAAAATATATTGAACCGCTGAACAAAATAAATATTATACTCTCTGGAGAATTTTTTTTCAGTAGCTCTTATACCAAAATTCTGAATAAAAAATCAGTAAAAATTAATCTCCAAAAATTCAATTGATCTCTATTTAACTGTTGTCTCGCGAATTTGACAGATTTGGTTTTTCTATTGTATTTCTAGACCGCAAAATAATATTAGATATATTTTATCGGTACTATTCCGATCGCAATAAAATTATTCTAGAACAAAAGATTACAATAGTAGAGATATTCTCGGAGAGTATAGCAGTTTATACGGCCGGTAGATTTGTATACAGAGACGATCTTGTTGTAGATACAGATAGTATATACAGTATCGTACGGAAAGAGATTTGGAGAACAATGGAAAATACTATATCCACTCGAGTATAGAATAAAGAGAAAACTGGTGAGTTAATAATTAAAGTTGTTAAGGTCTCTATTTTGATTTGTTTATTGTATAGGTCTCACAATTGAATTTCGGTGTATTTTCGGGATATCGTCAAATATTCCAGGATTGAAGCTAGGCGAGCAAGTGAATGCATTGTTTGATGGCTTGACTATTATCACGATCCATGGGAAAAAAGGTCGAATCTATTGGTTCGTTATACAAAAACTTGCCGAGAAATATGTCTATCCTCAATGTCCTCGATACACACCAACGGATACTTCAACTGTCGCGGAAAAGTTGAGGAACGTCGTGTTTTACAAAAGCCTCACATTTGGAGATCTGTGGGACAATCGAGAAACAGCTTCCATGACTGTACTGGAAGAGAATATATTCAAGATCTGGCATCACGGTCGATCGGTTCTCCTCGGTGACAGCGTTCACAAGATGACGCCAAACTTTGGACAGGGAGCCAACATGGCAATTGAAGATGCTGCTACTTTGACAAATCTATTGAGAGATGCAGAAAGTTTAGCCAATACGGAGATAACAAATATCCTTCGTCAGTATCAAAAAGTTCGATATAGTCGCGTTGATTCGGTTTACCGGAGCTCCAGGTTCCTAGTAAGACTCCAGGCAAGAGATGGATTTATTAACACTCTGCTTACTCGATATTACATACCATATGCCGGGGATTTACCCGCAGATCTAGCATCGAAGACAATCGCTGATGGAGTAATATGCGATTTCTTACCCAAGCCAAAGCGCAGCGGAGATGGATGGACTAAGTATGCTAGAACGCAGAGACGGAGTTGGGTCAGTTGGCTCTCATATGGTCTTATTACTTTCGTTCTTTGGTTTGCTTTTTTCATGGGTCTTCGGTATCGGGATTATATGGTCAATCTGAAACTGGCATGACATCGAACTCTTTCAATTAGCGGAACTACTTGTGATATCGCGTTCTGCAGTTGAGTCCTGTCTCTCGGAGGTGTCATTAATTCTTCTAGAGCGAGCTCCAAGAGCTCAAAATGGCCTTTCATATCTTGCTCCTCTATTTATGTTTCTATCTATTCGGGGTCTTTTTAAAGTGCCATGCAGTCTAGAATACTCAAGAGTAGAAATCGCATTCGGAATCCTTTATAATTAGTTTCAAATGAGTGACTGAACTCGATTTTCAATTTCAATTAGACAGATCATTTTTAGAATGACGTGTTAATTGTGAAGAGAAATACCAGTGATACTTTAGGGACATTACTCTTGCATGTGATTTATCATATGGAGTTATATCTAAGTTCATGCCCTCAGAGTCTTCAAGTCATCATTCATACTGTAGTTTGGACTGGAATGTTTAGAATGTTCCGAAGTTACTTCGGCATTCATGGTAATTTTCGTCCTTCTATTCGATGTGTTTGCGTTCTTTATGAAAAATGGTTACCTCTTTCTAGAACGGCATTATCGGTATATCAGCTACACATTGGAAATTTCCTTTTCCTGGATTTTTTGAGAATTTCATAGCTTCTCACAGGGATGACGTCTCTGGCTAGGTTATTGGCCGCTATGGATCCTTTCAACCCAATGCATATATATATTGGGCTTCCCCCTCGCCCTCCCTCGTCGCTATGTGCAGTTTCATTCGCAATTTCTGAGATCCTTATCTCGCCTATGGTCATTATTGACATATATCGGCCTCGTCGAAGTGCTCCTCGAATCATTCTTTGATTTCCCCTGTAATTATTAGTAGAAGTAGGAGACTAACAGACTGTCATTCAGCCGAAGAGCGTCTCTGTCCGGCAATTCAATCTCTTCAGCCAAAACTGAGTGAGACCCAGGATCCAAGCATTATCTGCAGTGCCTACGAAGAGAGATAAAATCCCTTGTCATATTCACTATATACCTTCGACCTTTTCCATGACATTCGGCTTGATTATGGTATCTTGTTTAGCTACATTGTGCTCCTTTGCTGGTCTCATGACCAAAGCAGCACTACATCGCTCTGTGGTAAGGATAGCCCCTGTGGGATCTTATATCATGTGGGATTCACGCGATCCGATCCCAACGTGTCGTTAGCGTCACAAGGACTCAGCTCAGCGATGCATGCGTATTTTCCTTGGCATGCTGCACCATCGGCCACCGCATCCTTATTCACTCCCCTCAGATCCAGGGCCTATCCAATTTTGAAATTTACATCTCGACTGGTCCCTGGATAATGTTGAATATCATGATACTGAACTTCGGTCTTAGAGCTCGTCGGGTTTGACTTGTGCATTATCTGGGTCTGCAACGCTGATTTGGGTTCTGACTTTGTCTCATACCCATGCGACAAAGCAATATCCTCTTCGGTCTTGGTGAGTCATATTGTTTTGATCCGTGCATGATGTGGCTTCCCTGGATCCTTACAATATGCCAGCCATGAAAAGGTGGATATTCCACCAGGAAACTATGTCTTCGCTAGCTACCTATATCTTCGGGCACTACTATGCTACGCACATGGCATTGTCTCCCACGATACCTTCTTTCTTTTGGTGTCCTTGTATATTTCCAGTCAACTAGAAATTGAAATATTGCACATGCTACTACCAGGGTGTCGGCAAGGAAGACTGACTTGAGCTGATAGTGTAGTATAAATGGATATACAGATTGCGTGACTTGCCCGATCCCTGTTGACCAGACCTTCCCAGTCACTATATACGATAATTGATCAGATATGACTCCAAACTCAGCTATATCCATACAGCAGGGGGTAATATTACAAGACAATCACTCAGGGGCGGACTTCGGAGCGCGCATAAATCCTGTCGAAAAAGAAAGAGAAAAGGAATAGAAGATAATAGAAAGAAAGACAACAATCTGGAATCGGCACTTCCTAGACAGTTCGAACATATCTCGTAGCTATTCACCTGTTGTGTCCGAGCAAACACAACATTCCTTGGTATTCTATCTGTTCCATGCCTATCACTGCTGGCGCGGGTGATTGAATTCAAAAACAACTCAACCCCAAGGTCAGAAGAGTTCTCTAAATGGCCTCCAATCTGGCAGGCAAAGCTATGGGCTTCATTCGCTGGTTTATTACGCAAATCCCCTTCTTGCGGCCCTCCAGCATCAATACTACGTCCATCGACACTTACTCACAGCGCTTTTATCCAAGCCTGGCAAACTCGAAGCTCTTTGATGTCCCGGAATTTGCACCTCGCATATCATCTCAGGAGATCAAGTCCCTGGATCGTACCAGCTCCGACCAGGTCACCTTTCAATACGAAAAGGTGCGTTTCGTTGACCACGGCTGCACTCCACACATACAATCTCTCCCAGATACTGATTCTGCTTTTAGATTGTTAGGGCACCATTGGACTACTTGCTATCAATCCCGGGAAAGGACATTCGCAGCAAGATTGTCAACGCATTCAATGAATGGCTTCTCATACCAGAAAAAGAACTTTGCATAGTGAAGGATATCATCAATCTATTGCATACAGCTTCATTACTGTGAGTTTGTTAAACCTTCTGGCTGATCGAAGCTGACACCCGACCAGTATTGATGACATTCAGGATGGGTCGCATCTGCGTCGTGGCCATCCTGTTGCACATGAGATATTCGGAGTCGCACAGACAATAAACTCAGCAAACTATGCATATTATCTCCAGCAGTCGAGGCTGACAGAGATTGGGAACCCCCGTGCTTTTGTTATCTTCACGAAAGCCCTTCTCGACCTACACATGGGACAGGGCATGGACTTGTATTGGCGAGATACGGGCGTTTGTCCTACGGAGGAGGAGTACACTCGCATGGTTGCCTATAAGACGGGCGGTTTATTCCACTTGGCATTGAGCCTGATGCAAATCCAAAGTGATCAAAAAAGGTATTGATAGTATTTCCCTTGCTATTCGAACGCGCCTCTGACCTGATACAGAGACTTTTCTGATCTTGTGGAACTTTTGGGTATCATTTTCCAAATTCGTGATGACTATATGAATCTGCATAGCGGGCTCTATGCTGAAAAGAAGGGGCTAATGGAGGATTTGACGGAGGGAAAGTTCTCCTTCCCTATAATTCATAGTATACACACGACGCCGAATAATTCAGAGCTTCTTGAGATCCTCAAGCAGCGGACAGAGGATGAAGTAGTAAAGATGCGAGCTTTCGAGATCATGGAGTCAACAGGCAGTTTTGAATATACCCGAACGAGATTGAGGCTCCTTCACAAGCAAGCGCGTGATCTCGTGAAAGACCTAGAGGTTTTGCTGGGCCCCAACAGAGGGATTCAAAAAATTCTTGATTTGCTCGAAGTCGAACCCCCAAGGGGAGCGGGAAAGAGTTGATTTATCTCGGTCCTTTCGCATGCAAGTGAGCAATAATGCGAATCTGGGACTAGCTAGCACAAAATTCAAGAACGAAATTAAGATAACTCTTGAAATTCCATGCCGCTCGCCAGGTAGTCTCAAATGCGCCATTCAATAGAGTAGAGTTTCTACGAGACGCGGTAGTTATCCCAGCTGTTGACTGCATTTATTTGGTATCCATTAAGATACGGTATCTATAAAAAGACCATATTGTAATATCTAGGTATACATTACAGTATTAATACGTAGTAGTATTCAATAGCTACTTAAATTTACTAGATTAGTACTACTATATCTACAATATATACAGTAAAATGATAAACATATTACCACTATATAACTCTTAGTTATCACTATCTACTATACAATACGTAAAACACTACACCGTGTAAACAATACAGCAAAGCAATGCTTTGGGTAGCAAGATCTAGATGCTGATATTAGCAAAACCTGAATTTAAATTAGCACCTGCTAATTAATGGGAGATGGAAGGTGGAAGGTGGGAAGATAGACATATATATATCTGCCTTGGTACTAGTAAAGCTCCTTTAGTAAAATAGCTTCTGCTGGAAGCTAGTAGCTATATAATATCGTGAGAATACGAGATATTGCTAAAAAAAATACTAGAAGAGTACCATATTATAGACAAGATCCGAATTGTTCAATTCGGATCTTGTCTATAATATGGAAGCTGTCTAACACATGAGAATGGACCGAGGTACATTTAGCCAAGAGGCTCAAAGTTGTATGATTCGCCAAATTATCCCCAACGACCCACCCCATTTCGGAATTTTGGCCAGTGTCGATCTGTATTTTCCCAACGAACCTTCGCTGTAGACAGGGAGTTCGGATCAACTTCCAAATTGGATATTTTTCGAGTATTCTACCAGAATCTGTCCGATTTATGCACCTCGTATATAAATCTAGATCATAAAGTGAAGGATATTCTCGCCCTACGCCACCATTGACGCGCGACTTGACTTTCGCGAATCTCTAAATTTTCTTTTTTAACGCGTCGCATCGAAGACTGCTCCAGAGAATCCTAAAATGGCGCCTAAACCACTACCTTTCCCAGGATTTACCCCTATCTCTGACCGAGTCTATCTTCGCAATGGACACGAAAAGGCCAGACCAGCTTTAGCTCATGAACCAACAACCATAGTTATCTTTGGGTGGGGCGATGGCATGCCTAAAAACGTCTCAAAATATGCCGACGGATATCATGAGCTGTTCCCCAATGCTAGAATCGTTGCTGTGCTGTCCAAAACTTTCCATGCATCAAATCAACCTCTCGATGATCGGATTGAAGCTATGTTGCCCGTGATTGACACGGTCTTTCCAACCCCCACCGGAAGTGGCAATGAAGAGGAGCGAGTGTTATTGCATGCGATGTCTAATACCGGAGGCATCTTCCTTGCTGCTGCATTTACCGCATATCAAAAACGCCATGGCTCCGACAAAACTCTTCCTCATACACTACTAGTATGTGATTCTACACCAGGCAGCCTTGATTTTGCTTCACAGGTCGGCCGTTGGTCACGAGCAATGGCCGTAGGGACATCGAAATACTTCCCCTGGCCTTTTATCGTCACGCAAGCACTGTGGTACATGTTCCTGTGGGCAAACTATGCGTGGGAATTGCTGCGTGGAACCGAGCCCTCGGGTGTTTGGGCGACTCGAGTGATGAACGATCATTCTATTGCTCCGGTTGAAACCAACAGACTCTACCTTTACTCTAAAGAGGATGAAATCATCTGGTGGGAGGATTTAGAGAATGCCGTTGCCAATGTGAAAAGCCTGGGCTACAATGTCGACCTTGAGATATTTGAAGGCTCACCACATGTTGGGCACATGAGACTTCATCCAGAGCAATATTGGGGCAAAATCTCGAGATCTTGGAATGAGGCTCTGCCGACGCGTTGAACCACGTGGTTAGGGTGTTTTAATTATGCATCTCATATAGAATGGTAATTTTAGACGGCATGTACTATATATTCTTATACATCAATGCAGAGAGCGATCTGATTTTTCAAAGATGTCAAGAACTAGTATTCGTTCACAGAGATCCAGCAAAGTAGAGTCCATCGTCAATTGCTAACTTCCAAGCAGAAGCTTGGACCATGATAATCACTTGATACCCTACTCTTGCATGATATCGTATCCCTTCTCAGCCAAGAAAGCTTCCAAAGACCTGTCTTCCTCCTCAAGGTTGAGCTTGCTGCTCTCAGGAAGAAGACAATAGACAAGGATACCCAGGATTGCCACACCCCCAGCCAAGTAAAATGTAGAACTATTGCCCGCGGCTTTTTGCAATGGCGTGAAACACTCAGTCCCAACAGCAGCTCCAGTTCTTCCAAATGCAGTCGCAATTCCGTACCCCATTCCTCGCATGGCAGTGGGGAAAGATTCGGAAGAAATCAATCCGATAGTTGCGCCAGGGCCCATATGTCCAAATGCCTGTAAAAGGCCGTATAGGACGACGAACGCAGCGATGTGCTTCGACAACTTGTCATAGGTGCCTCCAATGATGAATCCCAGGACCATGTAGCCTGCAAACCCCAGGATTCCAGTGTTTCGTCGACCGATTGCATTAGTGAGCCAGGCACCAAGCATAACACCAGGAACAGGGAGAACCGCCAGGATCACTTGCCATATAGCAGTCTTTCTGATATCACTGTCTTGTACCAGGGACGAAATGATGGTACTAGACATGATGCTATTGGGAAAGTTGATAAAGTCATATAAGAAGAACGCCAAGGATGTCGTGAAGATACGCCACCAGTATCGACGGGCGAGAAGTAGGTATATTTTTGGCGATCGACGTTGACCTTTGAGATTGGATTCATGAAACAAAGTCGAGTCCACCATGAAAACACGAAGGACAATGATTATAATGGGCAGTATGGTAGCAATCGAGTAAATTGCATGGAAGGTGATGGTCAGGTTGTTGTCACTGGCAATTAAACAAATCAGATAGATGATTTGCAAGATCGGACCAGCAAGGGTAGCCATTAGTGTAGTGAATGACACAAACAATGGACCTCTGTATGCTCTCATTACCTGCAACACCCTGTGTCAGAGAGTTCTAACAACTCGAAAAGAAGTGGAAGTGGTCTTACGTTATTTGATTCCTCAATGCCCGCTGCAGCACTTGGTGGATATTCACCTCCTACACCGAAACCCGCGATACCACGAGCAACAACAAAGTACCATAGCATATTGTATGATGGCTGTACACTCAAAGCAACAGTAGACATCAATGTACCGATGACCACCAGTGAGGATGTGAAAAGCAGACCGGATTTCCGCGAAAACATGTCAGAGGTATAGCCTAAAACAACGACACCCAAGATGGCTCCAATGATCAAAGAATCACTAATTCGTGTCTTCATATCCGAAGAAAACCCGGCTGATCCAAGTAATTTCTTGAAAATGACATTGGTCGGATTAGCCAATGAGTTTTGAAATCCATCGCTAAAATTCGCAATGTACTGCACATTAACGTCAGTAAAAGGGTAACCACCTGGAAGTACTTAGTAGACCACATACACAACTGAAAATAGTGACATTACTCCGCCATTTCTGAGGATGAGTAGAATCTTCCACTTTATCCCCAGCCTCTTCTCCAATCACGACCGCATCACACGTGGTGGCTTCATCTTTCTCATCTCGGTGATGCATTTTCATATCGTAAACCTCCAGCCTTGACTCTGGAATTGTGAAAATTTTTCATGGACTTGGAGGGGAAGTCTCGCCATATACAGGTTTCGATTAGATGCAGCTAAATGCTTAGCTGGTCCACTCTTGTGATAAGAGATGCATCCAAATAGAAATTTTCCATGTTAGCTCCCGACTGACCCACTGCTAATGTCGTTGACACACCCCCGCGGAGAAGGAGATATAAATGAGAGAGGAGGTTATGTGATTTGATCTATCTCCTTTCTGCTATCTTTTGAATCTAATCGAGATCTAGATGATCCGAGAAAGATGAGTACCGAATGGATTGCGCACTTCTACATGCATGCATGGCAAGATGTCGGATAAGCCGTAGCCAGTCGTCCGCTAGTCAATGCTTGTTTGTGGAGCCAAGAATAGGACGCGTTTTAAAGTGCCGGGGAGCTGTGGCCAATTCGCGAGATGCTCGTAATACCATCTCATAATCTTGTTCTTTTATGTGACTTCGGTGGCCATTGAATAAATACTTGCAGGCAAACAACAGCTTGGACACTCTACCGATATACCCAAGCAATGAGAGCAAACCCTCAATGAATTGCTATCATTGTCTGAATAAATGAATGATTTTTCTCAGTCCAGCTATCAAACTTGACAATTACACTTTAAATTCTTATCCGATGAGAAGATAGAGCTTCTTTCCTAGATGATGAAAGGGGGAGTCAGCTACATGCCGATCATCACCGACCGCATTCGGACGCCCAGCCCCCTTGACAGCATCAACACACGAAAGACTGCCAGGAATGTCAATTCTCAAGAGAAACCCCCCTTCATTGGTGCCGCCTTCTTCTTTCCAGGAATAATAATCAAGTTCATCAAGCGTGTAAAGCAAATGTTCATCCTCGAGCACCCTAGACACAACGAAATATCAAACAATGCCCTTAAAATTGCTTGTTGATACTAAGCTTCTAATATCTCATCATCTAGCTCAATTCCCCAGAGTCCACCCAGAAATGATTGCAAACACCCGTATTCAGAATTAACACCCGATGATTCAGGCATTAAAGTATATAAAATCTACTTGGAAGCTTCAACTTTCTGCAAACATCCATGATCTTCAGGACAGGCACTCTTCATTCACTCCATTGACTGTTCTCAAGGGAGAAATGTTTTTCTTCAATTATCAAGGTCAACATAGGTTCTATCCTCGAAATGAACCCTCCACCTCACACGTCTCCGATGTAGACGCCGGCCTCCGGGTAGTCTCTCCAATATGTTGACTCCATCTTTCCCATCGGTCTTCTCTAGTCGCAAATACAAAACAATAGCAACATTTGCCGCTGCATCACTGATCATCCTCATCTGTCTTCATCTATTCGAAACTCCATATGACAAACAATTCGCGATCTCCTCTCATCTACCTTCCACCGGATCCTGTCCACGAAAGATCGCCGATACAGACTCATCCGCACTCGCCTTTCGTTGTCGGATACAGGCCGCGCAGCAAAATGCAAAGTCCACACTGAAAGCACAATCATCGACTCCTGAACAGGCTATAGCTGAATACAGGCGTCGATACCAGCGAGATCCCCCGAAAGGATTCTCCAAATGGGTTCAGTTTGCTCTTGAGCTTGATTCCAAGGTGATTGATGACTTTGACCAGATTGATCGTGATCTCGAGTACTATCGCACTCCGGAAGCCCGTCGAGCTTTCGAACGTCTAAACGCGCAGAAAGAAAACTGGCCATTTACACGGCGAGTCACTGTTCATGATGGAGCAATGAACAGGTCCGGATGGTACATGTATGATGATTTTTGGAGTGGCTTGGTAGAACCATTCATCGATGAGATCCCAGATAACTTCATGTTCTACATGAGTACAATCGATGAACCTCGCATACTCAGCAAATCAGGTCAACAACCAACTGAGATAGAATTTACGACCAAAGATGGCCACTCAATCGAGGTTCCGGTAAAAGACTCATGCACGCAAATCCCTCACCAACTGACAAGTCGCCTTGGTCATGAGAAGGATGTCTGCAAATTCGATGACCCAGGCAAACTACACGCCCTCATTACCTCGCCCAGTTCATTCTCATACACCCACTCGCCTGTCCCTATCCTAAGCTTCGGACGCATGTCAGCATTTCGCGATATTCTAATCCCATGTCCTTGCTATGCTGCACACCCTTTACTAGGTGAAGACAAAGTGTCATTTCTGGATAAGAAGCCGAGTCTATATTGGCGTGGTTCATCAACAGGAGGTCAAGCCTCTCGCTTCAACTGGCGTTTCGGCCATCGACAACGTTTCGTCGCATTTGTACAGGCTCTACAAAACGCAGCCAATATCTTGGACGCAAGTCGACATTTTGGATTCAGGGATAGAAACCTGAATGATAGCCGAATCACGTTATTCAAGGATATGTTCGACGTTCAGATGGGTGATTACAAGCAATGTGAACTTGATGGAGATCGTACAGCATGCAAGGATATGGAACGAGTTCTTGGACCATCTAATTTTGAACCCGAGGATACATCTATCAACTACCGATATCTTTTCGATCTGGACGGGAACAGCATGAGCACACGATTCTATCGTCTCTTGTCACGGAGAGCAGTCGTTCTCAAACAAACCTGGTTTCATGAATGGCATGATGACCGCCTCATGCCTTGGGCTCATTATATTCCAGTTACCATGGAAATGAAAGAGCTACCCGATTTGATGGATTTTCTCGTCAATGACCCCGAGGGAGAGCGACTATCTGGGGAGATCGCTGAAGCCGGTTATAGTTGGTCGAAACAAGTTCTACGAAAGATTGATCTTTCAATTTACCTCTATCGGCTTTTCTTAGAACTGGCTGAGTTATACGGCCCAGTTGATCCTGAGAGTGAGGGATTCAAGTCGGCGGCAGAGAGAATACCCTGACATTCTTCATTATTTCCAACTAGCTCAATAGACTACTATTCTGGGGTTCATTTGTGATTATTCAGCGCTTGCAATATAAATCAAACACTTCGAATTCAGTATTATCTACTTCATGCTTGCTGGAGTCTTAAAGATGATATTGACGAGGGTTTTCAACCGAAATGCCCAATCGTCCCCACATAGCTTCAACATTCATATCTTCTTGGCCACTGTATGATTCGTTAGCATGATGAAACCCTCTCTGAGGTTGCTAAACATACTCTTGCTTCTCATTAATCCAGGGCTCTGTCTGGCCCTCTGCAGTGTTGGGGTTGCGGAAAATCACATTGTATTTCTGCGCAGGATTAGCATGAAAGAACAGCACACATCCAAGCCATGTTGTAGATCAATCTACTCACCATCCCCAATGTAAGATGAATTGCACCAGGGCCTTTTACGAAAGTGTCCTGTGCCTCCTTGCCCTCGATCAAAGACAAAATGTTCCTTGCTACAACTCCGGCTTGCACCGAGCCTGGTCTGGCTGCCTTTTGTGCGCCTGTGTCGGCGATATCGCCCACGGCAAAGATATTCGAATATCGTTCATCGATGAGCTGCATTGTTGGTCGAATTCGAACAAAACCATTGTCGGGGTTAATTATAGATGTACCATCGGATGTGGATGGTGTTAAGTCGGAGACCATTTGGTTATTCGGTGTTTGCCCAGTCGCCAGTATTACGAGCTCTGTCGATTCGGTTGTGCCATTTGTTAACTTCACTTGAAATGCATTTCCATCGTTAGAAAATCCTCCTTGCGGAATTGAGACTCGAGATCCAGTGATCAGTCGAATACCCAATTCATCAAAGCGTCGCTTAATGAGATCGTGAAGTTGTGGATGGAAGTTCGGCATAACTCGTGGTCGTGATTGTACCACCTTAACATCTTTCTCCGGATAGTACTCCTTCAAATCAGTAGCCATTTGGACTCCGACAGCTCCACCGCCGACGATCAGAATAGACTTTGATCTCTTAACATCTGCTTGGTGTTTCTGGAGATACTCGACAGAGGGAAGTTTTTCATCGTTTTCCATTGCTGCGGGCTTGGAGAGACGAGTGCCAGTGGCCAGGACAACATAATCAAATGGAATTTGACGAGATCCTTGCCATTCGCGATCAAGTTCGATGTGTTGTGGCTTTACAGACAACACGCGGGCCTGTACGACGCCATGAGATGCGGCATTGGGCGTGCCAGAGAATATTCCGCTGTATGGGATGAAGGCCTTGTGTTCTTGGCCAGGAACAATAGCAAAGCGGGGCTAGAGTTATACAACAGTTAACAATTCCGCTGCACGATATTCTGATTCTTGTTACACAAGGAGACTTACAAATGTGAAAAGGTGATGGAAATGGCTGTGGGGTTCAGTGAGGAGGACCTTCAAGTTGTTCGTCAGTACTGGCGTAGTATAAACCATCTGGTTTGTACATACCCTATGAGTTGGAGGAATGATCTTTGCAAGCTCTTGGGCTGTTGACTATTCATGAGGTCAGACAATATTCCAGATAGTGATGCTATTATAATACTACTCACACGACCAACAAACGAGCCTCCAACGACGATAATATTCCGTAGAGTGTTAGCAACCATTTTGATCTGTATCGAAGGGTTTAATATAAAAATGAATCCCTTAAATTTTCTCAGGCAGTAGCAGATATAAATACCCCGGGATCCTCAATAGACATCTGCCTTCTTATCTGATTAACTCCGAGAAAAATTACTCTTTCAGGAAATCCCCGAGTATCCGGAGAAGATTACACCCGGCAGACCCCCCCACAACAGCCGAATGTCGCCACCAAATCGGTGGGCGAGAGCCGCGGTGGGCACACCTTGATCCGATCAAATGTGCCGTTGAATCTATTCATAAAGTGAATCAGGAGGAAATAATCAGATCACGGACTTTGTATACACTCGTGGATGGAGATGATTACACGCGTAGAGAGAATGTATATACTATCTCCTGAATAGACTATCCTCGTTGATATTTTCTTTAGAGGGCGATCGATTTATTTCCAGAGGTTCAGAAAGGTATAAGGGATCCATAGGTCTTTGAAACAGTGCGCTGTCTACTAGGATTTCTTCAAGTTTAGCCTGTTACAATCAGCCTGTATCGGGTTCAAGCAACAAGGCAATAATTTGGCAGGGATGGATGTATTCCACAGTTCAACCGTCTAGGTTCGAAAGGAATTGCTGAAAACAACTTGAAGAGAAGTCGATTATTCCATTCCTATTCGGCCTTGCCTATCATCTCTCAATACAAAATTTAATTCGATGGATGGGTGTTGCAGCTAAAATGTCTGCCACTATGGGAAGGCCATTCATGACCTTAGCAGAAGCTAGCAGAAGGGGTTCAATTGAAAAATCTATTTTCCATTTGTCCATTCATCACTTCTGTCCTTCATTATTATTTAGATCGTTCATACGTATTACATTCCATCCATACTAAGCCTCCAACTCCGTAATTCCGAAATTCCGTTATTCCGAAGACAAGTCAATATACTCATTCCATGGAAATCTTGAGCACCTTCGCAGGTTCTTTAAATGTCCCCAGCACAGGTGCGACTTGTCCTCCACTCGTTCCCACGTAGAGAGTCTTCCGGTCCTGCGATAGACGACAAGAAGTGGCACCAGGCAATTCAGTAGAGAGTTGGCCTCCAGCAACTAACGAGATCTGACCGAAAGGAGTAATGCGAACAACCGAATTCTGGGGGTCGGTAGCAATATACGCCGTGCCATCTGAATCCACATCCAGACCGTCAGCTAAGAAACCACTGGCGATGATCTCGTACGGGCCGACTGGGTTGGCATTCTCATCCACCTTGACACGACCGAACTGCATACGGGTGGTGCACGAATAGTAAACGTATCCATCCAGGAACTTCACTCCGTTGATTCCAAGAGGCAACGCTACTCCCTCAGCGGGCATCATAGTGGTATCATTCATGGCCACTGCATATTCACCTGTCTTGATATTGACTTTCCAGACAGCTCCCTTGGGGCTGTCAGCGATCAGAACCAGATCCGAAGCCTTCGTAAACGCGGTCATTCCATTCAAAGCTGTGGCGTCTGGGAGAGCAGCAATTTGAGAGACCTCCGCAACTTCTGAGACTCGCTCATTCTGCTCTGCTTTAACGTTGAAATCCAATTTTTGAACCGTAAATGAACCCGGGGTAGGCTGGTATGTCTTCGTCGAGAAATTTCCCACGACAACAGCAAAGACATCATCCTCTATTTCCGCGATACCAAAGCAGCTCGTAGCGTTTGCGAAGGAGTGGGCTAGTGTTGCGTTTCCACTGGCGGTATTGACTGACCAAACTTCTGGCGTATCAAGTCGAGTAAGAAGCAGGTTTCCATTTTGACGAAGCACGACGTTATCGATCCAGGAGCCGTTCTCAGGAAACTGATAAAGTGTTTCGAGTTTCACATTCGGCTGGTCATTGCGGTAGGGCGTGACTGACTCGATATGCTGCGAAGCCTGCAAAGCAAAGACTTGAGGCACAATCGCCAGAGTAGCAAGCCAACTTGACTGGAGTCTCATTATTCAAATGAAAATGCTGTTGGGGATCAAGATGATAGAGATCGCAGCAGCCGACGCGTGTCGCTGAAGTTTGGGTTTGACACTGAAACAATTGGGGAATGGGTTTTATTTCCTCTTTGCTTGCTTATGCATTAAACATGAAATGGAGCTCCATTGCACATTCCTCACTGGATGTTTTGATTGTGTTCTGGTGAGCATCCCTGCATTCCTCGGCTTCAGGACCGAGTTACAGCAATTTCCTCAATGGTCAACTATGGGCCACAATGTTAGGTTCTATTTCAAGGCCTTCATGGCTGCAGTAAGAATGTTATTATTGTTCTGGACTCTTGGTATACAATTATCTGGTAGTATCAGATAATTCTGGTTCACCGGGACGCTCTGGCAAAAGCAGGCAAATATGTTTGCTGCGGTCAGGGTTTAGTACTGTAGTACATCAGTATCAAGTAATCCTGTGGGCGTGGATCGGGTATTCCAATACTTATCACAACTTGTGATAGAAAAGATGGATCTTTTCCAATCTCGAAATGTCTCCTGAACCTTGCGGAAACTTGAATTTGATATAGGGTATTGCTCAATATATATTTGGTATCTCGGCTTGGAGGTTCACCCCACCACTCCCCAATTCAACTTTAGCTTGAAGTAGACGCGTAAGTTTACATTTTTGATCATTAATATACACAGCCATATAATCCTAGACCTTTGCTCAACTAAAAATCAATATTTCAAGTTAACAGATGTTTCTGCAAGGTTCAAGGTAGATGATGGCGGAATATCAAATAGCCGAATCGGCATGCAGCCGACTTGAGCGATTGAAATAACCGAGCGAAGCCGAGTCAAACTGCTCTATTCTAATGTAAATCCATTTACCCCACAAGTTCACGAAACAGCCTATCTCAATTATCATAATGGCGAGCACGACCCCCGAAAAGCCACGTCTACGTGCAAAAAAGGCATGTTTGGCCTGTAATTCGCGGCGTGTGCGATGCAATGTGCTTGAGATGCAGCCATGTCGCAACTGCGTCGCTTGGAATCTAACTTGTGAGCTGGGAGTATCGCGGCGAGGAAAGTAAGCAAACACCCAGTCATTATTTTAAAGAGTATATATATCAATCTACGGTCCGTTAGGTATCCAAGACGCAAGAAGAATGATTCCGCGAGTGTTTCCGAGACATCCCGCGTAGAGAAGGTTGCACCAGAGACTCAATCCTTGCAGTCGGAGCATCTACAAACTCGGTCAACTGTCTATACCCCATCAGTGAGACCTAGTACCTCAGAGAATGCCATTCATAAAACCGTCTTTCTCGGGGAATCAAGCCCTTTGACATGCGTTGTGGATGAAGGCAGACGATCACCAGACAAAGGGTATGCATGTGGAATCCAAAAAGGTCGCCTACATTATTCTATTTCTGAAATTTGCGACGGGGAATCCGGAGAGGCTTCACTGGGAGGACAGCGCAAATCTTTACAAGAGAGACTCATACGCGAAAGTGCATTGGTATTTCCATCTCCCACCATCTGCGATGTTCTTCTTCAAGCATACTTCGAGTGGTTCCATCCTTGTTTTCCCATCCTGGATCGTCCGCAGGTTCATCGTGCTTATCAAGAGAATACGATATCACCTCTCCTTCTTCAAGGAATGCTGTTCATTGGCGTGAGTCTCTGTTCGGATCTCGCACTGAAAACGACTGGCTTCACAGATCGATATCAGGTGAAGGGTGTCTTTTATCAGCGCGCTAAAGAAATTTATGATGCTGGATGGGAAACAGACACAATAATTAAGTTACAGTCATTGTTCTTGATGAGCTTTTGGCGAGGTGGACCAACTGAAGAGCGAGATGTGCGTTTTTGGCTGGGAGCTGCTACTGATTTAGCCCAAAAGAAGGGAATGCATGTGATGTGAGTAACTCAAGTCATCATTCTTCTCAAGGTGAGATCTGACGATGTAGGTCAAAACTTTCTTTTCTGAGCTCGCGCGACCAGAAAATTTGGAAGAGGATATGGTGGGCTTTATACGTGAGTCTTTCTTGCATAACAAGCACTCTTCAATAGTAACATCCTTCAGGTTCGCGATCAACAAACATCTGCTGCATTAGGTCTACCATCGAGAATTCGCGATGAAGACTGCGAAGCTGCAGAACTAGAGCCGTCTGACTTTGAAGAACTCGATGCAACAGAATTCAGCGAAGTATTTCGAAAACCGCCAGCTGCGCATGTCAACTATGTGATTGGCATGGCTCAACTGGCAAAACTATGTCAGTATTCGCTTTTGTCGGCTATATCCACCGAATATCTCACTTACCTCACGAACAGTACGAGAAGTTGTCACCAGTCAATATCTGCCCGGTCGATCAAAGCTAGACAATCCTCTTCGTCCAGCTCTTCATGAAGAATTGGTCAAATGGGAATCAAATTTACCTCAAGAGATGCACTTTCAATCATCTTCTACTCGACAGGTGACTTATCTTGTCGGAATGCTTCATATGGCCTATAAGTATGCAATCACAGCCATGTTCAAGCGCTTCTTCCAAGCCTGAGATTATTCTAACAAATCATAGTAATTTGTACGTTCTTCTTTATCGACCGATTTTCCTGCAAAACCCGAATACATCGATGAAATCAGAAGGCAACCTAGCCTTGGATGCAGCCACAAGAAGTACTCGCATATTGGAAGATATGTTGTCAGAGAATTTAGTGCAACATGGACTGGTCCATCTGTGAGTGGTCAACTTAACCCCCAAAACTACTACAGTACTGCATTCGTCCTAAGATCACCACTGATCAGCATTCAAGTATTACGCATACCTTCTCAGCCTTATGTCTCCATACGATCCATTTCGGACGAGTAACTGGCACAGCCCGCAAACTGGCCGAACATAGGGCAAAATTGTGTCTTCTCGGTTTAAAGGAGCTTCAGAAATCTTGGGACTTGGAAAACTGGGTATTGGATTTATTCTTCCGGTGCTTAGATGATCGAATGGCAAAGAATCTAAGATTAGCTGAAGGTGGACTTCCTTCAACGCTTTCTAGTGAGGTTACCAAGGGCTCGCCAGTTCCAGATTCCCCATCAATGAATATGCCTTGCGAAAGTAGTGTTCAGCCTCTTTCTCCGGCATCCAACGAGATACTTTCGAACACTCAAGAAGCCTCTTCATTGAATCAATCCGAGGAGGCTGCAATCAACATGGACTGGTATGAATTATTCAACACTGAGGGTGATGATGTTATGGGATTAGCAGGTTCATTAACGAACCCGGACTATCTCAACCCGCAGAACCTGGAGTTTCTGTACAGATTTCTCTGATTTTGAGATAAATCATGCAATGTTCAAGGCCAAGAATAGTACTCCATCAAACAAATTCATCTTTGATTAATACAGCCGAGGCTAGCGGGGCACTAGTGCTGTCGCCTCGGAGCTGAATGCTTCTTGGCTCTGAAATCACAGCCTTGTCTGAGTAATGCCAGGGTGGGATTCTTGCAAATGACAACAATCAGAACCTGAACGAAGAGTGCAGAATTGATTCATACATTTTGCATCTACCCTCGCACTCGCTTTGCTTTTTATTTTTGCTTTTCTACCCACTCTTTTCCCGCCTCCGTATATGCTAGTGATCGACCTGCTAGCCCCAGAGCGGACCGATGGCTGGCCCACCACGTAGCAAAGGCTGTTTGGCATGTGTAAAACGCCACGTTAGGGTATTTCTTACCCCTCCACGAGGCCCGAGACATTGTTCTTCTAACGTAGATATAGTGCGATGAGACTCGTCCTGAATGCCAAACCTGTCAGAAACGGGGAAAACAGTGCCCTGGATACGAACGAGAGCGCAGATTCGTCGTTTACGACTTCCCACCTTCAAATGGATATTTTCCAGCCAAGAATACGCCAAGGCCTTCAAAGGGGCGATCAACACAATCGCGATTATCATCGTCTTCGTCGTCGTCATGCGAGTCCACCGAGATTACCTCAGACCTTCAACGACAACCTGTGAAACGCGTACGTCCACTAGATATATCCGTTGATGTGAGCGTGGCCTCAAGCTTGGCAGCGGGAGTATGGAGGCTCCAATATCGTCAGTCGATTTTTGCGATGATGGAGGGTAATTTAGCCCCGGTCCATAATGCATATGCCCAGCGGCTGGACAGGAATTGGGCCGTTGTACTACAGAATCCACATGGAAACGGATACAGTGCTGAAGAATGGGCATTTCGCTGTTTGGGTATTTACCAAATCGGTCAAATGAACGGGGATAGAAAACAGATCCTTGCAAGTCGCGAAATCTATGGTCGTGCAATTCGTGAACTCTCACGAGCACTGAGTATCCCTTCACTGGCTCTGTCAGATGGGACATTATCCGCTGCGATCATTCTCGGTGTCTATGAGATCCTAAACGAGGACGGGCATTCATATTGGGTAACGCATTCAAATGGAATCCAGACTCTTTTTCGTCTCCGAGGGCCCAGAGCACATATCGATGGATATGGTCGGACATTGTATTTGTCCTTTCGATCATGGATAGTCTTCGGGGCCCTAATCAAGGCTAAAAGATGTTTCCTCGAAGATGAAGAATGGGCAGAGATGGGTCGCGAAACAATGAGACGAGAGAAGAAATTAGGCAAGGAAAGCCCTGTAGCAAATCTGTCTGAGTCCGCCTTCCAAGATATAGCAAGATGCCCTGGATATCTAGCCCAGACGAAGAAAATAGTATCATCTACTACTCGTCAGCTTCAAAAGGAAAGGAGAAAGCTCGTCGAGCGAATAAGAGCAAGTTCGCGGACGTTGGAGGCTATCAAAATGGATCTCATGGCTGGTCTGAATACAAGCCAATTATCCACTGGAGATCAATTCGAGAAATTCATGGGAGCAATGCCCGTGGAATCCGCAATTGCTATGGCAGAGTATTCAATCGAGGGAATTGCATCCGCGATCAAATTCCTCCAAAATCTGCTCGTAGCTCTTGAACATGGTCAATCCCAACCGCCCTCCATTAGTACGGACAAGGAGAATACTGGGTCTATTGCCAACAACGAAAACCCGATGGCATCCAAACCAATTGTCGAAGAAATATCTCTTCCTTGCTTATCCGGTTGGGGACGGGATCCCAAAGAGGTTGTCTTCGTACGCGTGGCACTATCGATGGGGATGATGGTCGGGCCCCCAGAGTTCTAGAACCGAGCAGTACTATGTTCAGCCAATATCTAATGCAGCTGGGTGATTCTGCAAACGGATGAACAAAGTACGAATAGTATTCTCCGTTTCTTTCGTCCTGAGAATAACCCGAGAGTATAGAATTATGCAGATATCCTCATACATCAACACACAATGCATATATAACACTATAAACGATTCCATTTGCTGTTAAATATTACAAATATTCACAGACTACGTTAATCTGATCAACACTAGACCTTCCCCCATATGATCCTCTGCCAAGATCGATTGTGTGTCGTCGCGTCTTGAGACTTGGCCGTTCACGGCCATCGTGATGAAATCCGGCTGCCTGAATATCTCCAACTTTTTCACCTAGGAGGGTCCACTTATCTCAAACACGGCCTGTGCGCGATCCAATGCACTGCAATGCACAGAACTAATTCCGGCCGATGCTAACTCCAGCATTCCAGTGGGGTCAAATGTCATTTTTGTGTCAGAGCTCACATGCAAGGAATTTAATAGCGAGGATATTTACACTTGATTGGTTAGTCTGAGCCTTATGATGGTGGATTTCCTAAAACATGGAGATATTATGGGGAAGGAATGTTTCCAATGGGTTCTGTCACATTTGTCAAGGCAATTGTTGGTTCTCAATATCCGCAAGGGGTAAATGGCTTTCCAGAATGGACTTGTACCTGCATGTGAAGCTTGGGTTTCCCCTGCAGGTACCATTTTTTGGGAAAAAAAGGCTGATTGCTGGTTCGCCCTTCAAAGGATCCCGTCTGATCTTCGGTTCAACAGCGGGTACCTGGTCTTTATGGGGAGTAGTGGAGAGTCAATTCGACCTCCAGCCACCTCTGCTTGCGTGTCCCCTTTGCATGATAGGATCGATCGAAACTAAGCATTCTCCAATGGCTTTAGGTGAAGCTTGGCCAGCCAGTGGGATCCTCATATCTTCGCCAGAAAACGTCATAAGGGTCCTACACCTTGGTGTAACTGGCCAAGGCCTGCTGATCACGATCGGCCTGATGGGCATCCGGTGCGATCCGTCAGTCTTGCCACAGCTTGCGTGATACGTGTGTGATTCGCCCGTCATCTATTCTTAGTCGGGGGGACTCGCGGCATGACAGCTTTGGGTCTTTAGGGTTCTGCTGTTTTCTGGATTTGCTATATATACCCGGTGGTTTCTCAACTTTTCCGGATTTTTGAGTCATACGCTTAGTGTACTACTACATTATTGTACTTCTTAAGATAATACTTCTTCAGATATTATCGCACTTCGACAAATACTATTCTTTCAAGTGACTTGGTCTTTTACATTACTATTTTAAACACTTCAGTCGACACTGAAGCAACACATTCTTCACAATGACCTCCGTACGATCATCAAGTGACCGCACTGGTTCAATCCAGTCCGAAGATCGTCCCAAGACATCTTTCCAATCCAAAGCCGACCCTAATATGGCTCTGTACGAGGAGCAACCAAGTAAGTTCGATGTGTCGACCCACACAATAAGATTATTCAGACTGACGCTTAATAGTGGCTGTGAACGCTCAACCCGGTTCTCGCGATCAATTCTCCCTCCGCAGCGTACAACATCGCGACAGAGACGGCAACATCATTGGTAAGACATTCCTCTAAAGTACTTTGAGCTTTACAGAGAAGTAAATCAATCGCTGACCTTTCTAGCCGACCCTGACCGTTCCAATCCCACACGTAGCCGTCTCGAGCGACCCCTTGACACGATTCGATCATTCGAAGCCGCTATTGATAACCACCGGAGGCAAGATCGGATGTGATAAAAGTCATAATATTATAATGGAGTTTCGCCGTTCAAGGTTGGGATGGGATATACAGAGGATATTTTGTTTCTCATTTTTATATTTATTTTTTATCTTTTGTGAATTTTGATGGCCCGGGATGTATGACTATTTGTGATTATCGAGAGCTCTTCGGGATTTGAATATACGAACAATCAATCACCTTCTGAACTTCATGATTATTCTTCCATTGGAATTGTAAATATACTTCAGCTTGGAATTTTCCCAGTGGCTTGGTGTCTCGGCTATGCGTCCACGAGCGAAGTTCGCTCGTGGACGCATAACAACATTAGCATCAGCATCTAATAACCAGAATTTTTTAGACCTCACGTCTCAGCGAGAGTCTAATTCACTGCTGGTCGCCCACTGTTGAGAGATAATGTCCAGCCTGCACTGCTAGCAGTTTCAGGTGTAAAATTCAGCCACAAGTCGTCATAGTAAATGATATGCAGATGTTTCCCCAGATCGTGTTTCTTGGCATTCAAGATCGATCTTCACATCTAATCATCCGAACAATTCAAGAATGGAGAAGCCTGCGCATGCGGAAAGTGACCGGCACTATATAAAGGACTGATTCGAGAACTACCAATCAGACCAGGCGCGAGAAGAAATTCCCCAGTTCTAATAAAATCATCTATCCACCGAGACTGATTTATTAGGACTCGGCGTTATTTTTGTGGGTTCCTCAAGAACATTAGCCTTGTATAGCAAACATCTCCGAGTATCCTCACAGTGAGAAGTGCAACTATCTGTCATCCCTTGTTGACAGTACAATTTCGACATCATATTGCTGAGGCTCTAAATATGCAATAGCTATTATTTCACTCATTCTCAGCACCTCTGAATTAAATATAAAATGTTTCACGCAGAATTGTGAATCAAAAGTGTGCGGTGCAAAATCGAGGGCCACGCACTGCCGACGCCATCTCAACTAAACGCCCCACTGCACCGCGTCAGCCGAAGAACATTTCAAATATCACAGTAATTCCTCCAAAAAGCTTATCCAACCGACCACTATGTCTTACAGGTAGAATTTAAGCTCAAGAATGTCTCGGATGATCTTCATTACATTTGACATCTCGAAAAATAGGTTTGTAGCCAGATGGTGAACAATCTGCACCGCCTCCTGGATACATCGAACGAAACCGGTCCAACGCTTGCGACGCACTAAGCAGCACTAGTCTGCAGAAAGTTGGAATTCCTTGAGTTAAGTGGAGTTAGATTGATTGGCTATTATCGATTGTTCGGGACTAGTGAACCGACTCGTGTCTAAATAAACCCTATCAGTGCCGGTTGACGCGGTCCCATCATCTCCAGCCAGGAAAAATTGACATCCGCCAGGCCATCACTAGTCTTTAAGAAGCACCGGTGCTTTATTTGGTCATTAGCTCGGTGGATGCTCGTTGGGTCGGCTGTACGCGTCCTCTCATGTTGTCAGGGGCAAGGTAGCAAATCAGGATGATAGGAAACATACTGGAAACTATTAATGGACATGGGGAGGCAAAGTCAACCGGGGTATTTCTTCTCTTTCAATGTTGATTCCAACTCTTTCCGGTTCTTAGCAATCGTTGAAACTCATTCTTTTAATCATCAATTTCATCTTTTGTCCTTCTTTTCCAAATTGACTCGTTCGTGGAGGTATCCTCCGTTCACTCGCTCTATATACTCGGCGTTTAATAGAAGCGTCAAAACACTTTCATCATGAAGCTGTCTTTGCTGTCGCTGGCGACCTTTGCCACGGCCGCCGTGGCAAACCTAGACCCTGTTATCATCAAGGTAATATCGCAATGTGATTGAAAAGAAGCGTGGAAATTTAACCGTCTATCACAGGGCTCCAAGTTCTTTTATTCTAGCAATGACACTCAATTGTCGGTCTTCCTCACGCACGATCATGACTACTCTGAATAAATGCTAATAATGTACAGTTATATGCGCGGTGTTGCCTATCAATGTAGGTGCATTGATCTCCCAATCAAGACATGATACTGACTCAACAGACTCCAACAACGAGGATCCCCTGGCTGATGCCACTGCTTGCGAGCGTGATGTTCCTATCTTGAAGGAACTGCGCACCAACATTATTCGGACATATTACATCAACCCCGATGCCGACCACACCAAGTGCATGAAGCTTCTCTCGGATGCAGGGATCTACCTGATCTCCGATCTTTCTTCCCCGAACGTGTCTATCAACCGTGCCGATCCCGAGTGGCAGGTCAGCCTGTACTCTCGCTACACCAGTGTCATCGATGAACTCCAGCAGTACAACAACACCATTGGTTTCTTTGCCGGAAATGAAATCTCCAACACCGTGGCTACCACCGATGCCAGCGCTTATGTCAAGGCTTCTGTTCGTGATATGAAGAGTTATATCAAGCAGAAGGGATATCGTAGCATGGGTGTCGGATATGCCACTGCCGACGTTTCCAACATCCGCGTTGAACTTGCCAACTATCTTGACTGTGAAGAAGAGGACCAGGCAATTGATTTCTGGGGATATAACATCTATTCCTGGTGCGGCAAGTCAAACTACAAGGATTCCGGTTACAAGGCCAGAACTGAGGAATTCCGCAACTACACTGCCCCCGTCTTCTTTGCCGAGTATGGATGTAATGATGTTACACCTCGACCATTCACGGAAGTGAAGGCCCTTTATGGTGACACCATGTCCGAGGTTTGGTCAGGTGGTATTGTCTACATGTACTTCCAGGAGACCAACAACTACGGTATGCCAAATTGATCATCGCCATCCGAATAAACTCACTGATTCTGTTCAATAGGTCTTGTCTCCGTGATTGACAGCACCAGCGTCAGCAAGAGACCGGATTTCACTTCTTACTCTAATGAGATAGCCAGCGCGACTCCCACCGGTACCAACAAGGCTTCCTATACTCCAACCAACACAGTCCTGCAGAGTTGCCCTACCGTCGGCTCGAGCTGGTTAGCACACGCTACTCCCCTTCCTCCTACCCCCGACTCCAACCTGTGCGGCTGCATCTACGATCAGTCAGCTTGTGTTGTCAGCAGCGACGTTAAGGAATCTAGATACGGTACTCTCCTGGGCCTGGTCTGCGGCAGCACCGATTGCAGCGGTCTCAACTCAAACTCTACTACCGGCAAATATGGTGCTTACAGCATGTGCGGTGTTAAGGATCAGCTTGCATTCGCCCTGAACAAGTATTACAGCGAGCAGAACGAACACTCGTCAGCTTGCAGCTTCGGCGGCTCTGCCACCCTCAAGTCTACCACTGCTGCCACTGGTACTTGTTCTTCTCAGATCAAGGAGGCCGGCACTGGTGGTACCGGTACTGTCACTACTGAGGCTACTGCTACTTCTGGCTCTGGCTCTGGATCTTCCTCGAGCTCTACTTCGTCTAGCTTTGCTGCCCCCGTTAGCCTTCACTCCAGTGTGTCTTTCGGATCATTCCAGGTTGCTGCCTACGCTGCTACTGCCCTCTTGGCTGGTGTTGGCATGATTGCTCTGTAAGTTTGAAGAGGTATCATAATATCTACCGAGTTGGCTTGTTGCTTTCCAAAGCCACGGGGAATTTTCATCATTGGCCCGGCTTAGCATGCCCGAGTCATATATATCTTCGGTAGAAATAGATATGCGCATGCCTTTCGATTTGTACAATCTGCAATTGTCTCAATTGCCATTCTCTATGAAAATTCCCATTGAATTTCACGATAAGTTGAAATATGATCAAGTACTTGGATTTGGTATATAGTAACAATGTTGAAACATTGACCGCCGAGGCTATTCCCCTACAATCGCCCTCTTGGTGAGAATGGCAGATGTTTCATCCAACCTCGTCCAATCGTGTGCATCTCGACAAGCCTGTCGACTGAGCCGTACGGCCCGAGTCGTTCGCTTCCTCATTTCACTTTCAAACCCATTGATGGCATCAGATGTGGGTGAAGTTCCGTTATATACTGCCTCAATGGCTGCTGCTAGATGGAATGCGTCCAGTAAACCGTGATTGGCTGCTTCTCCCCGGTCTATAAATATAATGTTAGTGGCTGGTCAAGTTTATGGTCTCTGATGGCACTTACACATTGTCATCGCATGTGCTGCATCACCAGCCAAAGTGACACGCCCATCATGATTGTCCCATTCCAGACATTCCCAATCTGCCAGCTTGATTTCCGTAACAGGAGTTTCAGAAGGAATCCGATCGACGGCTTGTTGTAAAAACGGGAGAAACCCTTGAGATCTCCTCTTCATATTATCCAGTCTGGCCTTATCTGTGTCGGCCACCCTATCCTCCGGCGTATTTTCCGGCCAAGACATGCAAATTTGAGCTCGATAGCGTTCTGCGTTGGTCCCCGCGGTGCCATTCACCTTTGGTGTCTCCAGCATTGAGAACCAAAAGAAAGCCCCGGTTGGAGGATGACACCCCTGGAATAACAACGGGTCCATCTCACGCAACGGTTTAATTTGTGTAGGGGTTAAGTCGACTGCCACTCCAGTGAAATTGATCCCCAAAGGTACATTATCAAATGCATCTGGTCGTAGGATCTGTCGCACCATTGATCGACTCCCCTCCACGCCAATAACCATCCGCCCTGTCAATCTTGTCTCATCGGCAAATATCAACTGAACTTTGGTTTTATCCTCAGGGAGATTCACACCAACGACCCGTCGACCCCAGTGAACATTATCTTCAATTCCATAAAGCAACGCTCGTCGAACTTTCTCCCGATTCACGCGCCATCGGACGCTCGGTGGGATTTTATATTTGGGCTCGCCGGTTTCGAGGTTGATAAACAAGAAATTGCCATTGTCGTTCAGTGCAACATCTGGATCAACTTGTACATCTTGAATGCGTTTCAATGTCTCTTCAGGAAGCATCTTTTGCATATATTCTAAAGCCCAATGCAATGTGATGGCCCACCCTTGGCCACGCGCATCGGGAGTCGCATCACGCTCATATATTTCAAAGGGGATATTTCTTTGCTTGAGAGCTTGGCCTAATGTCAGACCGACAATACCAGCACCAACAATAAGAACAGGATCCATGACAGCAACTTGGACGTCAATGAGATATCCATACTGACCGTCGCAGTCTGGGCTTTTTGTGTCTAGAAAAGCCTCACAATCGACTTTATCAGAAAGCCGTCGCATAGATAACGTGCGGGGTCTTCAACTAATCCCGTATTCAGCGGCAGTTTTCCATGGTTCCCACTTGTTCTTCGGACCGTCGGCTAGTTGTTTAGGGCCAATCCGACGGCGGCGGGGCGGTTTCACGAAGATATCACAGCAGGAATTGACAGATCATGGGAAGAAAGAAAAGTGTGGCGAGGATATAAAATATTCTCCAGCAACTCCACTTCGTCATCGCATCATTACTGTCAATATGTCTCACGAAGCCCTCAATCCCATTCACCCCTCTGTTCTCGACCACCTCGATCCGGTGTTTGTTGATCTTTACAATAAACACGTCGCTAATACTCCAGCCGGACCAATTGATCTGTCTGTTCTTCGCACAAAATACTCTGTGCTTTACTCGTACGGAACTGGTCCTGCTCCAGACTGTGCGCGGGTCTACGACAGCGAAGTATCTGGTCACAATGGTGATTTGATTCCAGTCCGCGTATATGAGCCTGCATCGCCGGGTCCATGGCCAGTACATATTGATTTTCACGGTGGAGGTAAATCAACCCGATTCATATATGTTGATTATAAGCTAATCAGTTTGGAACAGGCTGGGGACTAGGTGATCTCGATACCGAAGCGCATATTTGCAAACACATCTGCGTCAACGCCAATGTCTGCGTGATTGACGTGGATTATCGACTAGTACCAGAACATGCATTCCCAATCGGAGTACAAGACTCGTTCGCAGCTTTGAAGCACATATTCACCAAGGGCGCCGACCAATTTAAAATCGACCCAACACGGATTTCCCTGGGAGGTGTTTCTGCTGGTGCCAACATCGCCTTGGTTTGCGCTCACCTCGCCCGTGATGACAATATTCCTCTCAAGCTAGTCGCAGTTGGAACACCGGTGGTGGACGATATCTCGAAATATAAGTCGGCATCAGATGCACCATGGGAGTCAATGCATCAGATGGAACATGCACCTACGTTGAACTGGGCTCGACTAAAATGGTTCGATAATTTGAAATGGCAAAGTATTGCAGCTGAAGGGTCGCTTCGAGAAGAACAATTGGCTGCTGTGAAGTGGTACGCAAATATCCTGACAGCGCCTGACTTCACCAGTCTTCCCAAGACGGTCATTTACACAGCTGGGTGTGACCCCCTACGTGACGAAGGAGAGGCATATGCGCGAAAATTGATTGAGGGTGGGAACGAGGTCATACAGAAGCGATTCAAAGGTGTTCCCCATCCATTTATGCACATGGATAAGGGTAAGTTTGCTCAGTAGACTCAATCACGGCGGTATGCTAACTGTTGGTACAGATTTATGGCAGGCCAAAGAGTTCATCGAGATGACAGCAGATCATATCAAGAATACGCTTCATGGGTGAAGCAAGAGTCTTTCTAGTTGTTAGCAGAGTATTCTATAGATCATTCATACGTTTGAAGCATGTTTTAAATACCCTCGGTATCTTTTATAGTGGACATAGTGCTGTGGGACGTAGCGGTCGCTAAGAATGCGAAGTGTGCCTATTTTATGTGTAAGCTAATGCGTTGTTCATGTCTTCGAGATATATTAATAGATTGTTAAGCCCATTAATAGCGAGGAATACCTTTTTCTCCCAATAGGATCGTTTATGGTGGGGGCGTACGTAGTAGTACTCGAATCCTGTAAGGGAATGTGTCTCATTGAGGATATTCTCATAGATATTGTAGTACAAAGATGACTAAATCTTCGCCATGTCATATAACTGTTCAGCTAAAGGAACAATCGACTCTTTCAATCCCTTGAAACGAACTCCGAGCACTTTCTGAGCCTTTGAAGAGTCACAAGAATAATGTGTATGAGCAAGACGTTTTCCAGGCTCCCCAAGTGGAGCGAGATGTCTGTCTGGTAGCTGCGCACGAATAATATCGGCGATTTCCTGAGTGTCGTACGATGCCTGTGTAACCAAGAACCGGTCGTGGCTCGTAGCGGCATAACTCAATACTTTCGTACTGACATTTGCAAGATCCTCAACATCTATCCAAACTAAATGAAAATGTCAATTATACGTGGTACCTTGGGGGCTTGGGGATAGCAGCATACCAGGAGCTTTGGTGGGAGGAATTTCTCCATCTCTACCCGCATTCAACACACTCCACACGATTTGATTGCTGGCATTGAGCTGTGACAAAGAGGAAATAGGATGAATCATCTTGCCAAAGACCATGCCAGGGCAGAGAGTGATCAGTTGATAACCGACTTGGTGGTCTCGGACATAATCCCACGCTGCCCGCTCGGCGACAACTTTCGAGGCTCGATACGCGATGGGCTGGATTTTTTAGCAAGAAAGCTTGAATAAATGGAGATAAAAAGAAAGCTTACCACGGCAGAAGCATTGACACCATCCTCATACGTCAATGGACACCAATCTTGCTCAGTATACACTCGGCCAGGTTGAAGTCCTAAGCTCGCGTCGTAAACACTAGCAAAACTGGACATGATAACAACCCTTCGGACGGTTGGTTGATTTCCAGCAGCCTCACAGATTACCTGTGTACCCTTCAAAGCCGGAATCATCAATTTTTCCTCGAATTCCGCAGGAACTGCATCGTAATTGAAAGCCGATGCTAAATGCAGGACAGCTTCGCAGTCTTCCAACGCCGAGGATAGAGATGGAAGATCAGTGGGATCTGGCACGACAACAAATGATAGTCTTTCCAGCCTTTCCACGCTTGCTGAATCAAGTGATTTCCGAGTCGCGTCCCCTTTCTCTGCTGATCGAACTGTCGCTCGGACTTGATAGCCATCGCGAAGAAGGGCGGCGATACAGTGGGCAGCGATGAAGCCGTTACCACCAGTCACAAGAACAAGAGATCCAGATTGAATGGGTGCCATTATTATCGTGAGCTCATAATCCTCCAAATGAAAGGATTGAATAGATCATTCTTATATTTCATAACCGCACAGAGCGATCGGACAAACCCACCCGCTGCCGTCGGATAGATAGTGGAGTCCAAGCACCGCACTTTGGTCTGCGTTATTGAATGCCCCTTTGATTACATTTAGAATGTCTACGCGACGGAAGAACTCAGAAAGACTTTCTCAATTTGATCCGCTATTAATTTAAGAGTATAATCAATGGATTTATTCTCAAATGATCGTCCCAACTACCGCCGACTAAAGAACATAACGGAAATCCACATCATCATGAACATCATGCGTATTTTTCTTGCTGCTTAGGCGAGCTTCCATTGCACTTCTTGCGGGAACTCCAAAGCGATCTGCTCTAGAGTTGCGACGTCCATATAAAAATCTCAAGCAAGTGGATACTACTATGGCCGCCGAGTTGACGGCGACCAAAGTAATCTTAGCTGGAATGTACCTGAGGAGGGGTCAGCGTCTTTTATTGAGTGAAAATTAGTTCTTAGGATCTTACTGAGGTGCGTCTTTGGATTGGAATGTTTGAGGACCAATGATGTTAGCAACGCTAAATGCAGCCGAGACAATCGCCGCTCCGGAAACCTGCCCAAGTTAGGTCCGCTTCAAATACAATGGTGTCTATCTCACCTTCATCGTATATCCTTTGAAATTGGCACCTGTCCATGCATAAATTAAGGCTAGAGGAGCGACAGTCTGGAAAGGTCAGCGTTTTCAAGCAAGCAACGAGACGAGTATGACTAGGAAGAATACCGTGTTGACCAAATATATACCAGCCAGACAGCCGCCTTTATTATCTGTTGGCAAGAAAGACATAAGACATGATCCCAAAAGGGTCGGAATCAGTAGAATATCAATTGCGAGCCATCGGGAGAATCCTTTGGCAATGGCGTAAGTAGAAGCCATCGTGGAGATAATGCTGACAATTCCAGAAGGCATATTCAACAAGGCACTCTCCTTGGAATTATAACCAAATCCTAGAATCAAAATTGAGGAGAAAGTAGTAATCACACCACTGGGGATAGTAATCAGAATAGTCAATAAGACCAACAGCCAAGTCTGCAAGTCTGCAAGTGCTTCTAGAACAGATCGCCATCGGAAGACCTTGACACCGACACCGGCCTGATCCTGCGAGAGTCTTTGAGCAATCCGTTCTTTTTCGGTTTCGCTCAGAAACCGCGCTTTGGCAGGACTTTCCGGAAGAATGAAAAGTACGAGAGTCGAGGCTAGAATGTTCACAGCGCCGATAGCCACAAACATGATGCGCCATCCACCGAAGGAGAGATGGCTAGGTGCGTGTTGAGCAGCGAAGGAGATGAGACCGCCAATAATTTGACCCATTCCAAGACCACAGTACCAAAATCCGTATCGTGGTGTTGATTCTGCGCGAGTATACCACATACTCGTGTACATGGTAAGCGATGGAGCTATTGGGAGATTAGTTGAGGATATTAGAGATGTTCTATTGAACATACCTATGACTGCTTCCATCATTCCCAGAAGAATACGAAGAGCCAGCATTCCAGAGAAGTTCTTCACGGCAGAGGAACAACACAGAATGATACCCCAGCATAGAACATTGACACCGAGGACTTTGGAAACGGGGAATCGCTGTAGAAGTGCACCTTGAGGGATTTCTGCTAATGCATACGCAATGAAAAAAGCCGTTGCCAACCAGGAGAAGTCATTCCCAGACATTCCCAGGTCTCCTTGGAGACCCATCACATTTGCGTACTTTGATAGTCAGTCATGCGAATGGCAACGGGCACAGAGAAGACATACATTGATTGATATTTTATCAATCATCTGTAGAAAATACGTGAAGAACATGATGGGCATAATCTGCCAATCGACCTTTCGAATAAGTCTCTTGTCGTCCATCGTCAGAGTGCCCAGAGAACAATCCTCGGGTGAATCGAGCTTCGCATCAAGTTCATCTTTCTTCTCCATACTGAATAATAGTGATATTTTGATTCCAAAATAATCAGTTCCGAAACATGGGAGTGATCATGCTGGTGCAATGTTGGTCACCGACCATTTATGAACGGGGCGGGAAGCTTTGATACCGGAACGCAAGGAGATAGTGAGCAGCAATGACCAATCTCAGCTTCTGTACGAGCTTCCCCAGACAATAGAATCATCGATAGGTGATTGGATCCGCGTCGGCAATTATGACAAACAGCATAGAATCAAAGATCCGCAGCGGAGACGCCACCACATGCAGCCGTCGCATAGATAGCGGGGGCTTCCGTCGCTTATCATGGATATTGCGTGGATGTTCATTGGAGGAGGCGCGGAGTTCCGACGCCAGGGAGTAGCTTCACTCACAATGATGGATATATTTGAAGGTCAACGACTCTCTGGTTTTGCTTGTATCAGCTTCGATTCTATCTATTGTATCCAAAATGCCTTCGCGTACCGATATCCCGCTTCAAGTCGCCATTATTGGTGCTGGTCTGGGCGGACTTGGTGCCGCCGTTGCTTTGCGTCGCCAAGGGCATTGTGTCACGGTTTATGAGAGATATGATTTCGCTGGAGAAGTGGGCGCGTCTTTGAGTGCAGCCTCGAATGGATCCCGGTTTTTGGAGGAGTGGGGAGTTGATGTTAAAGCTGCAAAGCCGGTAAGTGAGGATTTGAATATAGAAACCAGGCGCAATAAAATTAATTGGACGCGTCAAAGGTCATCCTCAAGCAGCTGATCATGCATAATTGGGAAGATGGTAAAGTACAAAGCACGTATCCCCTGGGCGACTACAAGTCGAAATTCGGCACGGTAAGCGACTAGGCAATTGAATACAGTGAATCGTATAGAGCGGAGCTGAAAAAAGGCGCAGGACTATAATAACTTTCATCGAATCGATATTCACAAGCAACTTCTAAATTCTGCATTCGAGGATGAAGGAGAAGGCCCTGCTTGTGTCCTAAAAGTCAACCATAAGGCAATTGAAGTTGATGCGGAAGAAGGGAGGGTCAAGTTTGAAAATGGGGTTGAAATATCAGCCGATATGATCGTCGCTGCTGATGGGATCCGAGTAGGTGTTACTCAAACGCCGTGATACGTTATATGGCAAGCACAACATACTGATCATACCTAGTCGCTTACAAGGGAACTCATTGGAATCACCCCGGAATATACCATGTCCACCTCATGCTGCTACAGATGCATTATCGGAGCAGATAAGCTTCGTTCGCTTGGTCTAGAAGATTATATTTCCAACGAAGCAATTGAATACTGGGGCGGGTATGGGATCAACAAAATCGTCATGTCACCCTGCAGTAATGGTGAAGTGGTAAGCTGCTACTGCTTCTACCCAGCTTCGTTCAATAATCTTCGCGAGGATGGTTGGAATATTGGTGCAACGCCAGAACAACTTGTCGAGACATTCCCTGATCTTGACCCACGAATGAAAACCTTGATGCTGAATGCTGAGGATATCAAGATGTGGCGCCGTGAGTCAAGTCTGAGTATCGCTTGTTGGTGAGCATGATGCTGATGATGAATATAGTATATAGACACCAACCATATCCTTTCTGGACAAAAGGCAAAGTCTGCTTACTGGGCGACGCTGGTATGTATTTACAATTCTACAGATGGTTTTCCAAAGTCTTACCAATTCTGTAGCGCATCCGATGATGCCGGATCAATCTCAAGGATCGTGTATGGCCTTTGAAGATGCCGGCGCTCTCGGCATTATCTTTAAGAAGAACTTCCGAGAGAAGTACAGTACAAAAGAGGGCTTATCGTTGTATGAGAAACTGCGAAAGCCTCGCGCCACTCGAGTACAAGAAGCAAGCTTTCGGGCCCGAGAGGACTTGAGTGAGCGCATCGGTTGGAGTTCTTCAACCGACCGTCCAGGAAAATTGACTATTGAGGAGGTCTGTGGATACAACATGCGAGAGCACCTAGACAAGCTTGTATCAGAGCTAGAGAAGACCGAGGCCTAAAGCCTGGAGATTGGTTGTATATCGATGCTGGAGTGGAAGAAGTATGAGTATGTACTTATTCATTATTGTCTTTTTATATTAAACGCGTTTATCAACCAATGTAACCCATCGTATATGATTATTTATAATTTTCTACACGAAGACGACACCAGGGAACTGGCTATAGCGTACTGCAGCCCAGTTCATATCGGATGCGTTGGTAGCACCACTCCAAACAGTCTCCAAGAGCTGTCGAGCATGTTGGATATGACTAAATCCAAGTGTATTTTCCATCACCATAAGTCTTTCCTTGACAATCATGCGTCGCTCAATACTCATACTACTTGAGCCAGAAATGACAAGGGGAAACAAAAGACACCCTTCGACACTGCTAGCATAAGGAACGAGCTGTACAGCTTCCAGTATCTCAACAACAGCGCGCTCCACGAATTCGTGAGCCGGGTCATAACCCTCGACCACTTGATGCAAACGCAATCGAATCGCCCACTCAAATGCAACTGTAGCGCGCTTCGTATCAGGTTCTGGTTCAGCGCTCCGATCATGGTCCACTCGCCACTCATCGATCCGATTTTCAACCTGTGAAGCCGCAGCTCGGAAGCCAATTTCGGATAGTTCATCAACGCGCTTGCTGCGGTGATTGGCCAAGATATTGACCATTCCGAGAAAGTCGAACAAGGCGGGCGATATTCCATAGATAGCATCCGTAGATTGGCTCTGCTCCAGCGCTGGGACACTCCCTCGACGGAATGAAGTCGTCAATTCGGTCATACTATCATTTTCGTGGAGCAGTGGCGGCTTGCACCGAGAGATAGTTGACATCGAGTCAAGGTAATGAAATAAACTGATGCAAAACGTCCACTCATCTGTTGACACGAGGGACCGGAAGGCTGGTGATTTTAAGATTGCGCTGGCAGCTTTCAAATGCCATTTCCACACTCGAGATGTACCATCAAAGAGTTCTGTTAAGCATAGGAGAAGCACAGTGGCGCAGGCTTCGAATATAGTGTGACGATCAGGGTCACCTAGAAGACGATTGACTTGAGCCAGGGCTATTAGATGTCAGTCTGTATCCCCATTCGTATGAACGAACTACAAACCTTTCCCTTGGCGCTTCAACGCACATCCCCAAATGCTCGGATAGACTCTTCTCCAATGACATCCACTCAGACTAAGAATAACACTAGTCACTGCATCCGATGCAGCTGCCAACGGCAATAGTGTAATCAAGAATGGGTTCCGATCTGTATCATGGGATCGGGATAATGCACGGGATACGACGTGGATATAGTGGTTATAAAGCGATCGGTCCTCTTCACTGCACAAATATGGATTCGCAGATAACAGTGGGCGACTTGTGGGGAGTAAAACTGCATTTTTCTCAGGCAAAGGATGTGGGAAAAGTGTGGCGATAAACTCGTCATCGTCATGTGGAGTGATAGAGCAGGTACTCATCCGATCACCGTCGGATACTTCAATCAGGTCTGTCTCTGCTGGTCTAACTTCTGGCTGGCTCTCGGGGGATGAAGAATCATGTATATCAGTCGTCACGGAACTATTCGATGGCCACTGACAAGGTAAGCTCAAGCGTCGACAATCACTACATCGTGGGTGTATCTCATCGCATTTCTTCTTCCTATAAAATTGATCAGCTTCCGACAATACATCGATCTCCACTGTAGGTATTGATTTACCTCGCCTTGCAGGACAAGCAGCCGCCACGGGACCGCGATGCACGGGGCCGTCGCGATGCCGACATTAGCGTAGCATCATATTCAGTAGGATTCCGCGGTTTACAGATATGACCAAGACCTGTTTGAATGGAATTATTTCCTATCTCGACTTTCGTGATTGTCGTTAGAAGGGGCCTGAACGAACGTTTACAACGTGAGCACGGTTGACTACCATCGCATCGTTGTTTCTATTCCAATTAGTATTCATCCTCCAGGTAATCAAGGGTACATCACCCACGATACGTGCGCATCGAGCACAGACTCTTCCTGGCGTACTCATGGCGGGTGGGGGATATTCTTCCAGTAGAGACTCCGATGAAGAGGAGAAGCGACGGACTTCTTATCGAGGGGAATTCCGATCCGACGGAGAAGACGATAAGACAAGAGCAACAACATTTATCCTAGACTTGACCTAGTTTAGTGCGAGAATTAGCGCGTTGGTTGATGCCAATATGTCAAAGTGGTTCAGTGCGGGGAAGGGTTAATTTCCCCGGATTTCGGGGCGAATCGAATTGAATTGCCGAGGATATATCATTTTACTATTGATCTAGTCTTTTAGGAGAGATGTGTATGGCAAATATGTATTCATCTAGACGTGAAAGATCTAAAGTCCAAGTGTAGTAAACATGGTGATGTTTTAAAAAAAATACTCTTACCTTGACTGCTTGGGATATCTTTATAGAATGAAAGTCTCTCAGCTCCTAGCTGAGGTACATGAATTGACGATCCCTGAACATGGAATACAATGCCTCATTTCCGATATATTTGAAAAGATGAAATTCACTACCCCTGGTATCACACATAGTTTATAGCAAAGAGAGGGAGCTTTACGCGGCATTTGCGTTATCTAACCTCATACTGGTTCTACGCGACATTACAACAATGCTAAATCTGATAATCTAATCAGTGCTGATCAATTGCTCTATTCTGGTATCTCTATTCAATTCTCTTCAATCATTATTCATCGTACTGTCTTTACCACTCGTTGGCAAGAACATAACGGAAACGAGCTTTGCCCGCATCCATATCCAAGATGGCCTGGTTGGCATCCTTCATGGGACGCTCTTCAACCCAGGGGTGGATCTTCTTAGTAGCAGCAAGATCCAACATCTCACGGATCTCATCGGGACTACCAATCAAAGAGCCACCAAGCTTGATGCCTCTCACGATCAGACTGAAAGCAGGGATCTCAAGCTTGCCATCCTCAGGGGCGCCCAACTGAACGAAGGTTCCCCGGGTGCGCAGAAGCGAGCAGTACTCGACAATAGGCATCTTAGATGAGGAAACAGTGGAGATGATGAGGTCCAGAGACTGGCTGTTCTGAGCAGCCCAATCCTTATCCTCGGATGTAGCAATGTAGGCATCGGCGCCCAACTTAAGGGCATCCTCCTTCTTATCGGCCTTGCGAGAGATCGCAACAACCTTGTCAGCACCCAAGGCCTTGGCGAACAAAATACCGAAGTGGCCCAGACCACCAACACCGACGATACCGACCTTCTTGCCGGGACCGCAACCGTGCTGGCGAAGAGGAGAGTAGGTAGTGATACCACCACAAAGCATAGGGGCAGCTTCGGCAGAAGGAATAGCGTCGGGGATCTTCACGACAAAGTGAGAAGGAGAGCGGTTGTAAAGCGAATATCCACCGTATGACTTGCCACCGTTCAAGTATGTTCCATTATAAGTTCCAGTCATGCGATTGCAGTGCTGCTCGAGGTTGCTGGCACAGGCTTCACAGTTACCGTCGTAGTTCTGGCATGAGCCACTCTGAGCACCAACACCAACACGGTCACCAATCTTAATATCTCCTGTAGCTTTGGAACCGACACGGACGGCCTTGCCGACAATTTCGTGGCCAACGCAGCATGGGTAATTGGTAGGTCCCTGTTAGAAAGTTGAATGTTAGCCCTTGATCCCGAGTCAAACCAAGCTCCAATCTGTGAAGAACATACCCATCCACTGCGCAGAGTGTGCATATCAGAGCCGCAGATACCACAGTGAGTAACTTGAATATCGACGTCGTTCTCCTCCCAGGGCTTAGGCTCAAACTCCTGCCACTTCATGTTTCCCTCGGCGGCACTGGCATCGAGGCCCATCCAGCCCTCGAACTTGTAATCGGTAGAGCTCATTATTGCTGAGTATATGGTAGTATTGAAAAAGTTGAATTGATTGAAATTATACAGACATAATTTCTGAGACCTTTTCACCCTTTTATATCATGCAATTCATTGTCGTCATAGCAAAACCCATCATACTGAAAAAAAAATCCACAATCTTCTCCGTACTGAACCGCTCATGATTCTCGCTGGATTCTTCAGCAGCAAAAAGGGGTTCCACTCGTGGATCCGATCCAAAAAACTTCAATGTCATCACGGTTTTAAGCCAGAATTATGTCCGCGCATAATTGCAAGTGGATCTGGGTGGAATTCTCCTTCATCACAATTGAATTGGCGGTGGAAGGCAGTGCACAGATCGGAGTCAACGGCAGTAGAAGGGCATCAGCACTTTAAATTTTATCAACAGAGTCAGTTCCTCTTCCTTAAATCCGGTAATCCAATCATGTTTCGATATATCGTAAATACCTTAGTGGTTAGGTGTCAATGTGGCGGATCTAATTTGAGTTGACGATTTCTTGTCTTTGACGCCACCTTGGTGGAATTAACTGGAGATTCGATCGGAGCACAAAAATTGTGTCAGCCCGGCTTTAAGATAGCTTTACCTTTTTCTCCTAATCTCCAATTTGTATCCTTGATTCATCGCCGATCAGTCTCGGAGACTTCTTTTAGGGCTTCTCGGCCAGAATTGCACCGTGTCCGTCGGAAAATCAATTCTACCGCAAAAATGGGGAATTTTCGGGAAATGCGCGGCTCACGGCGGAGTTTAATCTTCGATTTGATGACAATTTACTCCGTAGTAGGTTGTGAAAAGCAGAAGGACTATCAGAAAATGTTGAACGTCATCCGGGATTCGCGGATCGTCTTGACATTTCCCTTGAAGAGCCTTCTGCCATAGACAAATAATGATTACTAGTTAATCATTTAGGAAGAATGCAGTAAGCGGATCGACTGTATTCAAATTTTAGAGGAAGATGATAAGAAGCTGTTTCTGAAAATAGTAACCAAATCAACCATTTTGTATCTTTGGCTGCCTTTTATGACAATGCTCGATTAGGGTGCTTGGAAGCACCCTAATCATGGGAAGGTTCCCATGAAACTTCCTTTCGCTAATTACAACTTGGATCAATACTTAAGTGCTAGGAGCTCCGCTGCCTGTTTGGTCTGCACATGAAATTATATATCTCTGGGACTTCACCCACTCGGGACTCTTGATCCACTCCGAGTGAATTCTTCGTAACTTTGAAGACTTAGTAAGTCTTCAAAGTTACGAAGCTAAAATAAATCTCCACTCTCATCAAGGTGTAACAAACGATGGTAATCACCAGTTACCAGCCTGGAAGAGGTTCTCGTAGATGGAAATTTTGAGATTGGCGCTCAATGCATTTCGAAATCAAGTATCCCAGCCTTGGAAATTATAATGCCTGGATTGGGTGGCCCTATCTCTGTTTCTAGCAGGACGACGTTCGCTAAGAATGATAAGTCGTCTGGCTATGATATCATTGAGTTAGGTTAGGAAATTGCATAGTATAGATTGATTCCAATCAAGAACTGAATTAAGCTAGACTCTATATGAGCAATCGCCACATGAGTAACCGACATCGGGGCTGCTATTTTGATCCTACAACTCGGATATATTTTGCCGCTTCTTGAGAGAACACCACATTCGTATATTGTTCAGGGGACATATCGGGGTACGGTTGAAGCCCTACAGCAGAAAGCTGCACCTTAATTTCTGTCCGACCACTCAGAAAATTCAAAACTGGCGTGGGAACTCAAAGTGGTGTACTTGAATGCTGCCCGCGTTTCATATTTGGCAGCGAGAAAAGAGCCGGCAATACGAAAAAGGGGCCCTGTTAGCCATCCGAGAGGTCCCTCAATTGCAAATCCCAGCCCAGCAGCGAGCGATGGCTCCTCCTCCCCAGGCTGCTGCAGCCCTGACAACGCTTATACCTAACTTTTTGAAAAAGCGTTTCCAGTCACCAGTCTGATAAAGGCCAGGGGCATGGAATACCCCACCAATCAAGATAGCGAATGGGATCCCATTTCTAAAGAAAGGATGTCGAATCAATATTAAGAGATCTGCTATGCTGGTAGCATGAAGTCCATCGATGATTGTGTCTAGGAGCGGGATCTGTCATGTTTTCTTCTTCAGAATTTTGTGGAGTCCTCTTATTGGCGCCTTTCGTAGTGCGAAATTGGTCATTGTTTACCTTAGTGTACTTTACAAGCTCGTTCAGTTCCTCCTGCCGGCATCGGCCAAATGGCTAGACTGGAATGACGGTGCTTTCTCTCGGCGTAAAATGATCTTAGAAGCCACTTTACAATTCGGGGCTGCTTCAACGCGGGACATATATTCCATTGTGCTGGCAACCTGAAAAGTTGGAGAAGACATTTTCGAAAAGCCGTTATGCGCGTTCATGCAGAGAGACACGGGATAGGAAAAGACAAGAAAATGGATTGAGTCAAATACGAATCAATGACGGTGGGGAGGGGGAAGGAAGTGACCAATTCCTTGAGCCTGCATAGTGATAAGTTATGATAACCAGCAGACATGGCCTAGGCTCTTTGAATGCAGCGAAAAACCTTAGAAGACCTTGACTATTCCCATGTCCACCATAATAATTCGGTTCCAATCGAGTCATGGTTCGCATCCAAGAAGATTGACTCGGGATAGACGGTTTTACAAGGTAGTAGCCTCGTGAAACGTCCGCATGCAGGTCTCACACTAATTCATTCTGCAGCGGGTTGGAATCTGCAATTATGCGAGGCTAGATGCCTGCTCCGCAAGTTGTGCTACATTGCACACCAATGGGAAATATCAGATTACGAAATAATTCCTTTGCAACGCACGTTAGAAAACTGCTCTACCGCGCTCTGTGTCTCTTAACTACTGTTTCGGTGCACCTACATTACACTCGCATTGCCACCTCAGCGGTATAGCTTGTCCCCGCGTTGATCTATCGGCGATCTTTGCGTAACAGTGTAACAATTATCCATCAATTGCCGTTTTATAGGACGCGATTTGGAGGCCAGTAACCTCATTCATATGAATTCCTGTGGAGCCACCCGTCAAAGCTGGCCTGCTGTTTCTGCCATTGTGCTTTCTGTTTCGAGTTTATAAATAATTCATTGAGCCCACTGAAAAAGGACACGCCTCAATCTCATCCTCGTCAAACAGACTCTACTTTCAAGCCCTGAACTTTTGACCTAACAGCATGGCAGACCCTCTTGATTTCGCTGATCCTTTCTGGGATGATTCTTCAGTGGAAACTATCGCAAGTAATGGTCCTAAAAAATTGTCATATACCCCTCAAATGGCCGCGTCAACGTTGTCCTGGGAAGGTATTTCTACGAAGTCTAGCAAAAGTACTGCTTTTCAAAGCATTCCGTATCTCTCCAAGCCCGTGGATTCCTTGCCCGGTAACTTCACAGAATACATCTTCCCCTTTCCCTGTCTTCCCGAGTGCCCAGTTTCAGAGTCGAAGCCAGTTAGTGTCAGTGAGCTCAAAGTCGTGGGCCAGGGAACCATCGCCGTTAAATCCACAGCTACTCAGAGCATCGAGTTTCTCGTTTCGAAAAAGTCGGATAAAGGAGATGATGGATTTCCAAAGTTGAGCCTGAAGCTTACACAGACACAAGCCGTGTTTTCCAAGAAGACCCAGACAGGAGAGACCCCTCTCACGGGTGAAATCAGTATCAAGAGGCCAGAAGCTAGTCAATTCATACCGCAGACTTCCCCTCTTGGCGGCACCGTCTACTGGCTATCTATTGATAGAAGCAATTGGCTTCTACGTTATGGAAAATACTACACCTCTAATGCATTGACATTGGTTGAGATGAAATTGGATGCCGATTCGGGCAAATGGTTCGAGGGGTTCAATATTGTGGAAGTCAAAACGGACAACAATGTAGGCATCTCGATCCAAACTCTACATTATGTCATGAGATTAACCTCACGAAAGAACAAAAAAGTGACTACTTCCCGTCTGCCTGTTACGATGGACCTTCCACCCCTTGTCGTGACAAATGAAGCGGTTTCTCTCCGAGACTTAGATCTCGCGAGAATGACGACTTGGGCGAATCTCCCAGACGCATGTCAAAGCTTATATCATAATATCGCTGGTAAAAATATTGGTCTCGATGCAGAAATAGGATTCAAGAATCTTGCGGACGCAATTCACAATAGTGTCACCGAGAAAGGACATTGGGCTTACAACAAACTGCGAGAGAAATGCAAACCGGATCCCCAACACCCAACTCCAAAAAAGTTCGAGAATCAATATCTCCGCATCACTATCGGTTCGAACAAGGTATTTCACTCGACTTTAGGATTTTCATTCATATAAGAACTCTCGCTGACAAGAATAACTTGGACAGGGAAACTCACCGGGAATCCCCTACGTGATGGAAGTTTGGCCTCCTGGTCACAAATCACCCATTCACGACCACGGCGACGCATGTGCAATTATCCGTGTGCTCTCTGGTACAATCCAATGCAGCTACTATGATACTCTTGTCTCGAAGGTTGAGCCAAAACTGCTAGGTCAGCCGATCGAACTGGACAAAGATCAAATTACATGGTTAGGAGACAATCAGTATCAAATTCACGCCCTCGAAAACATTCGAAGTCGAACTTGTATCACGCTACAGTGCTATCAGTTCCCAAAGGGGAACGATTTACATGAGGAGAAGTTCCGATTCTTTGATGCATCTTCCAAAGAACAGACGGATTTCCATCCAAACAGCGATTGCACTTTCACGGACTTTTACGATATTATGAAAACGGAGTGGGATACCAAGAAGCCTTACCCGGAGTGGCAGACCCTCTCAAAGAAAGAGTGAGAAAGGTCAACCGGAGGATTACATACTGCATGAAGTTTTGTCTGTCTAGCTGGTGAATGAAGTTCTGTGCTCCCTATATATAATGTTACTCTTACGCCCCCTTTCAGATATTATCACTGTCAATTTCGGTCGTTTCTTGGAAAGTCCTACGTCTTCAAAGAGCGTCTTATTCAAATTCTTTATATACATCAGAAATTCCTTTGTTTTCTCATTGCTGTTGGTAATTTCGAAGCATATCGGCAAATCTCCCGAGTGGATCTATGATACCATTGCGGACCCCAATGACGATCAGTACCTTGTATAGCACAATTTAACAAATTGATCATTCAGATCAGCCGGAAAATGAGGAAAAGTCAAACAAAGATTAGATTTTGAGCTGAGGATGAAGTTCATCATTTTGTTTAGCAATCTACTCATCACCCATTGATGATAGTACTTTCTAAATCAAAGTCAACAGCAAATTCAACAAAACAATCAAAGAATGAAATGCGGAGAGCCCCACAATATCGCGTGCTTTGTGAACGGAATGAGAACACGATTTTCCGATATTATCATAAAATCCAGCTCTTTTAGACGATGTATCGGCTACAAGAAATCAATAAATGGGGAATAAGCCCCGCAGACTTTTGTGGACTTGACTTTTTCTTCGCGCATAACATCCAGAACTAAACCTCTAGTTCGTCAAAGAGGAGAAATGGCGACGAGGCCACATTATGGCACGCAGGATGTGTCTGAAAATGACCAGCAAAATAATCCAGAAACGCAGTCCGTCATCAATAAGCCACAGTCGGATGATGAGGAAAGACCACTGCTCGGACAATCCGATGAGACAACGCCGACTGTGAAGCCTCTAACAGGCGTTGGAACTATCATCGGGGTACTTTTATTAGGTATAGCGCTATGCCTTGAACCTTGTATAATCGTGTTGACATTTCATGCGAAGGTGAATTTATTTCCAATGCCGATGCCACGCTGGTCATGGCCGCTGCCGGGCTCGTTTCCTCCGAATTCGATCGTCTCCGCGATGCAAGTTGGCTTTCAACCGGATATACACTGGGACTTTGTGCTGCTCAACCCATGGTATGTAGTAGACTCAATTGATTTCCAGGATAAATTGACTGACCGGGGGGGGGGGGGGGGGGAGGTTGTGAAAATGGTG
>Ga0102593_1000721_pt1 | contig 45320 bp, 36 predicted proteins | sample AraplaCol_mMS_r2_2_FD_76862 | JGI IMG/M metagenome (GOLD analysis project Ga0102593, IMG submission 76862) | Arabidopsis root microbial communities from North Carolina, USA - plate scrape MF_Col_mMS_r2 (SPADES assembly) (version 2) | ecosystem: Host-associated > Plants > Roots > Endosphere... | reverse complement strand
AACCAGCCGGGCGACACCCTCCCCGACCGGCGAAGATACGTAGATCTCTGCAAACGCGCCCGCCTCGGTCCGTAAGGAATTCAGCAGCCGTTTCTTCGATTCGTCCATCAGGAGCCGTCCTTTGCGCCCCAGAAGCTCAATCGATTCAGGTTTTTGGCGCAAGAGGAACACCCAATCAGAACAATTGAATGCGGCCTCCATTTGCGCCGAACCGTAGTAGTCATCGCCGCCCTGGGTGGCGGTGACCAGGGAGCCGCCATATTTCCTGGCACGGCGAGCCGCTTCTTCCACCACAGCGGCCTTGATCGGATCATCGCTGCCGATTTCGCCAAGCTGCTGCTTCGTTTCGTCGATAAACAGAACCTTTCGCCTATTGCGAGTCAGGTACATTTCGCCCGTGATCTGATAGAGCAGCAGGATGTTGACTACTGCGTGCAGGTCCGGTCGGCGCTTCAGCTCCTCGTTTTCGATCACAATGAAGTCATTGCTGAAGTCGACATTGTTGACCCCTTCAAAAAAACGCTCGTACTGTCCGCCCTTGGCGTAGGGATTCAGCATGATCGCAAGGTCTTTGATACGTTGGTCGTTGACGATCCCGAGGTCGCGGATCGAACCCTTCATGAATGCGTCTCGCAGGCAGGTCATGGTCATTTCCCGCCCATACATCTTCCACTGCGTCAGCAGCATGGTCGAGATTGCCTTGTACTGGACCTCTTCCAGAGGATGCTGCATGGAGCACATCTTGGCGATCGCCGGCACCAGCATGTCCATGTCGTCGCAGATGTCGTTGATCCGCGAATACGGGTTCAAACAAATCTTGCTTTGCGGCGTGAATTCGATATACGTGCCATCGGCCTTTCGGCACAGCTTTTCAAACGAACGACCGAGGTCCAACATCCAGACCTTTGCTCCCACCGAACGGTAAGACCAGGCCAGTTCATTGAGAAAAACCGATTTCCCGGAACCCGGGGCGCCGATCACCGCCGCATTCGCGTTGCCCAGATCGTTGTCGAACAGATCGAGCGTTGTGACTTGGCCACGGCGACCGGCCAAAATCACCGTCGGTGTCCGCGTTCCGCGCCATTCGCCGATCAACGGCGCCAGATGAATGGCATTGGACATCGACTTGCGCGTCACCCGGCGCATCTTCTTCAGGTCGCGGTGAAAGTCCGGCGTCAGCGTCATAGGCAAGCTCGCCAGCAGAGCCTGCCTGTGCATGTAGATGTCAGCGTTTAGCTCGAATCCCCGTGCTCGCCAGATCGCGCGCGCCGTTTCGCAGGCGCTTGCCGCCTTTTCCGGTGTCGTGAAGATCGCCAACTGGTGGTACATCGAGACCAGGGCGCCACCCACGTCGTAGGCATCGGCTGCCGCTTTCCAGTCTTTGTGCTTCTTTTCCACGTCCGGCATGATGGCAGCCATCTTGCTGCCGGCATTCTGCGTGGCGCGAAAGTTGTTGGTCGTGACCGCTGCTTTCGTTTCAATCGGATCAAGAATATGCACACCCATCGTCAGAAGGAAAGGTGCGTTGTATTGCAGCGCAGGCTGCATCAGGTCGCCGATCAGGCCGCCCATCTGCCACAGTCCAAAACGCTCCGGGAATGACTTGATCGACATAAAGCGGGCTTCCATCTTCGCTTCGTCCCCCAACCGGGACAGGAGAAGCCCTTCAGCATGGGCGTCTTGCACGGTGTCGAAGTCGACGATCTGGTCGCAAATCTCGCGCCCGTCGTCGTAGTTGACTTTTACCTGATCGTCGCGCGACAGCCGATCCGCATTCACAAACTGGGCGCACCAGTTGATCAGGTCATCAACGCCACAAGCCGAGTTCGGGAACGACGCGGCGTTCAACGTCACGGACATCGAGTCGCGCAGCTCACACAGTTCCCGGCAGCGCGCATCGTCGCCCCCCCTGCCCGGCAAACACACGCTGATCATCAGACGGAAATCCTTGATCGTGAAGTGGTAACCATTGGTCAGCGATTTCTTGGTGCCGCTCATCAAGTGTCCGACGCGTTGCCTGGCGAGTGTCCGGAACAGATTTTCATTGCGCGCGGGCCGGCCATGTTCCCGGCTGCGTTCATACTGATCTTGGTCTTCCATGCGCTGGTTGGCGTAAGCGGTCAGGATCTTCCTCACCTGGGGCGAACCGAACAAATGGATCTGGATGCCTGTGTTCTTGGGGAAGGAATACAGGCTCTGTAGGACCTCGACCATCGGTTCGTCGGCGCCGCTTTGTGGCATCACCTCCAGCATGAATCCCAGGCTGCCCTGCCGATTGATGAAAATCTTGTCTTCGCGCGAATAGGCGCGGTACGGCAGCCACGAAGCGAACTGCTCCGACGGCGTTTCTGGCTCGCGCTGCAGTCCCAGCCAATCCATGATGTGCCGTAAGCCTCCCGGCTGGCTGCGTTCTTCAAAGAATGCGTGCATGATGCCCCCCTTGGCTAGCGACCACTCATTTGACCGCTCACAGCGCTCGCATCAAGTGGCTGCGCGGTCGTCGGGAGCCCTTGCGGAGAGCCACTGGATAGCGCTGCGGTGATGCTGGATGGCGCCGAAGCTGCCATTCCCGCCTCCTTCGCGGGTGCACGCAACGGTGCGTAGGCCTCCCGCACCTGCCTCTGGACGTGATCGAGCATCCATTTGCCTTGGTCGACCCGGACGTACACATAGGATTGGTCAACCAGGTCGTGATCCGCATCTTCCCAGGGCTTGATCCACAGGCGAAGGATGCGCGGCGACGAGCGCAATGGCTGTGGCTCGTAGCCGGCGCCCCCAGCCACTCCGTGATCAGACGGAATACTTGCGCGGCGGTTCAATGACGCGTTCTTCAGGGGCACTGACGGTGCAGGCTGGGCGCCTGTCCCAACCGCTGGGAGCCTGGTCGTGCCCCGCACAGAGTTGTAGTAGTTGCCGGAAACCGACTGGCATTGGACGCCGGCCGGGGCTTTGCAGCCATACTGCTCGGAACCGCCCAGGCCCGACATATTGCCGCAACCAGCCATTAACAGGCCGATCATGGCGCCGAAGCAGGCTTTCACTTGATTCTCAAGGCATTGACGTCGCATGATGCGTTTCCTCCAACTGCGGGTTTTTCGATTGATTGGCGTTCAGGCGGGATTCCAATTCCTCGGCCGTCAGCAGCCCAGGAACAAGGGTCCCATCGGCGAAAAGGAGGGTCGGCGTGGCTCCGACACGCAGCCTGGATGCCAACAGCCGGTTTCGCTCCAGAGGATGCGCGCATGAATCATTGACATCCGAGGGAGTCCCGGAGCCCGCCATGGCGGCCGCGTATGCCGCCGGGCGGTCCTTCGCGCACCAGATCGCAAGCGGCAACGACTCTCCCTGGAATGGGAGCAGGTAGTAGCGGATCGTCACGTTCGTCAATTCGCGAAGGTGGCGCTCCAGTTCCCGGCAATAGCCGCACGCAGGATCGGTAAACACCGACAATTCACGCCGCCCGTCGCCACGCACCACGGTAATCGCATCGGCGACAGGCATCGGTCCAGTGTAGGACGCGGCTTGCGGTCTTTGAATGCCGTCGCCCGCCGGCTTCACGCCGACACTGTTCATCCGTGTCGCCGTCAGATCTCGCATCGTTCTCAAGTCGACAAGGCGACCGAAGACCATGTAGCGCGGGTTCTTGGCTGATACAAAAGCCACGTTGGCGCCCATCCAGATCTCGTAGATGCCCGGGATCGGCGTGCGCAAGGCGCGGTCGAGCACCGTCGCGGGATACGCTTTCCGAACTGCAGCGAGCACGCGCTCTTCGTCAGGCGCACTATATGCGGGCTGCAGCGCTAGTGCGAGAGCCGCCGCCAGGAGGAGGTTAGCGGCGGGCTTCATCGTCTTCCTCGTCGCCGTCTTGCACAGGCCCATCTTCCACCACCCGCTCACTGCCCGGCAGCGGCAGCGGCAATCGAACGCCGCGTGTCAATACGACGTCCACCGCGCGCTTCCCGTCGATCTCAATGACCGGGAAAGTCTGTTCGGCGAGACGGATGTAATAGTTGGCAAGCTGGTCAAGCGCACGGCCTACCCCTGCGCCGACGCCGCGACGCATCTGTTCCCCAGTACCTTCCGGCCCAGTCACCAGGCGCCCGAACGCAGATTCGGTGTAGGTCGATCCGCCTTGCGAAAAAGCCTGGCCGATGCCGCTTGCAATCCCGGCCCGTAGTGCGTTCGCCAGCAACTGCCCCTGTTTGTTCACGAGCCGGCCTCGCATGCCAAGCTTGCCATCTTCGCCATACACGTTCCCCTCGATCTTGACCTCGATGACACTCCGGTCATGCCGGATACAGGTCAGGTTGCTGGTACGGATATAAGCGCGTTCCGATGCAATGTCCCCGAATCCCGATCCGATCACCATGCACTCCTGGACCTCCGCCCTGAACTGGTTTGGCAGCACCGCGTTGTCAGTCAGTCGCATCACCACTGGCAAAGGGTTGCCTTGCGCCTGGCCACCCGTTGGCGCATCCATGCCGCCAAGCAGTTCGCCATGCATGAAACCGACAGGCAGATAAGACTCAAGCCGCTCGCCCTTTCCTCGCGCCTCGCCGGTGCCGCCTTCCGCGTTGCCAGCGACCTGATCCTTGACGGCAGCGCGCCCGGGATTACCCAAAACAATCCTCACCATGGCGGGCGCGGGTTCATCGATTCGGGCGCCGCCGGGTGCGACCGATGCGGTACTCGCATTGCCTACCACTGCGGTTACTTCAGGGGGATACGCAGCAGGTGTTGCGGAAGGAATCGGGGAACGAAGCACATTCGCCGGTACAGGCGGTACTTCCGGGGCCGCTGTCGTTGCGACATTTGGCGGCGCCGCTTCCTTCTTTTCCAGCTCGGCGAGCCTTTGCAGAATCTGTGCTTCGTTTGCCTTGCGATCAGCATTGAATTTCTCCTGACCTTCACGATCAACTTTGTATTGCGCCAGTTCCTTACCGGCGGTACCAAGCCACTGGTCGACCGGCGCGACCTGCATCGGAACGACGCCACCTGCCAGTTCGGGGTTGGTAACAGTCGTTCCATGCGACTGTGGAGCGGCCGGCGCAGCGGCCGGCTGCGACGAAAGCGCCAGGAATGCCCAGAAAACGCCTACGCCGCCACCAATCACGCCTGTAGCCAGCAGATACTGCTTTTGTCGCGGGCTGATCCGGTCGAGGAGCGTATGCCATTTGGTTTCGATCTTCATGGCCTCTCCTCTTGGATCCGAATAACGAACACGCTGGTAGCGTCTCCGGGCTGCAGATTGTGATGTTCGACGGCGACCGCCACCACGCTCCCCTCCTCGCGGTCGAACTCCTGTTCCGCGACGACCATCGGTGTTGCACTGATGTTCGTGAGCGAGTACAGCTCGCCGATGAGGTCCTGCCCTTGCACCTTGCGGACCAGCTTGAAGTCCGCCTCTTGCCATAACGCGACCGGGCGTTCCACGTCTTCCACGCGATAAGCGGCACCTGGACGGGCCGAAGCCATGGCGACTAACATGCCCTTTACCGCACGCACGTGGCTGGCCGCACGTCGAGGACGCGTCGTGGTGGACTCCGCCCGAGTCGAGCGGTCGTCAATGACAATCGTGTCCGCCTCAATGTCGGCCCTGCGCAGACGCAACGTATACGTAGCACGCGGCGAGGAAACAAACAGGCTGATAGGCTTCTCACCGGCTCCCACTGGGCTGACAAAGACTTCGCCCCGCTCCAGGTCACAGTTCAACATTACGTCGCCGCGCGCGTTCGCCACAGGTGCCGGGGCGGAAGGAATCACTGCCCCCGCAGTGCCCGCATCCTGTGGCCGTGGATCGCAACCTGTGCTGCTCTGCACGTTACCCACCACATCGACAATCCGGTCGCCATGGATCCGGATACGCGTTGGGGCGTCTTTCGCGATGGCCGCTTCAATCGTTGCGCCATCCTTCGCGGGGCGTACCTGCTCCGCGGAGCACATGGCGCTAGCGCACAGCGCTACCAGCCATGGCAACGTTTTTCGGTTCATTCGGTGCCTCCTCGAACGTTTTCAGATGCGTGCGGCCGCCACGGTAGACGAACTGGGCGACGTACCGCTTGAGAGCCACAGAGGTTTCCTGTCCATTGATGTAAGTGCGCAACCGGCCTGTGAGGAATACCTGCTGCTTGTCTTCGTCGGGCTCAAGTTGCTGCAGCAGGAAGTACGTGCTGGCGTTGAGCTTCTTGAGCCGCTCCGCTTCAACTTCCTGCCGTATTTTCAGTTTTCCGTGCTCCGCCGGCTCTACGAAACCGAGCAACGCGTCCTTCTTCCAATTGATCGTGCTGGGAGTCACGTCGAGCATGAGCCAGGCGACATAGCCGCTCATCTGCTCAAGGTAAGAATTGCTGACCTTTTCACCGGACACCCAGAAGGATTCAGAAACATGTGGCGGCGTGACGATGACTTTCTGCGCGCCGAGTATCGAATAGATGATCAGCAGGGCTACGAAAAGGCATCCGACCAGCCCTCCGATCGTCAAGCGCTGGCTTCGAATCAGTCGCCGGTTACTCTTTAAGTCCTCTTGGTACTTTCCGTCGTCCATCGTCTTCTCCTCAGCCCACCATGCGGCGGATATGCGACGGCGGTGTCGCACGCATGGCGCTCACCGGATTGGTGGGTAGGTGCCAGTACATCCAATGCATGGCGAATGCGGGATGCTTGTCACTCTTGATGCGTGCCAGCCACCGGCTGGTAAAGAACCCCACTGAGATGGCCAAGCAAAATGCCAGCTTGGAACCGCCCAGGTACCCAACAAACATCATGAAAAGGACGGGCGCAGCGACATCCACATCCCACAACCCGATCTTCCATTGATCGTCCAGCCTGCGAGGTATGTAAGTGTCGGCAAGCATCCCGTCCTCCTTCCAGCGGCCTTCAGATGACAGCACCCATGATGGCGCCGGCGATCACCAGGCCAACCGCTGCGAAAATCGCCAGGCCGATGTAGAACAGGACCGGGCCAAAATTGCGCAGCGCGGCCAGCGAGATCAGTGCTACCACGAACCCGATGAAGCCCACCAACGCCTTGACGCCCGGCGCCAGCGCCGCCAGTTGCGTGAGCGCCGACACCAGCGGACCCGTAATGCCACCGAAGGCGACCAGGTCGATCGCGTGCGAGGGGAATGCCGCGCACAGACCTAGCAGAATGAAAGCAAACAGCGCCATCGCGTTGGCGATGCGTTTGGGTGGCGCTGCTGCCCCTTTTGCCACCATGGGCAATTTCAAAACGTTCATACGTACCTCCAGCTTCCAGAAAGACTGCGCGCCTGTCTCACTTGTCCGGCCGGGCGCAAATTCAGCCGAAGAACAGCCCGAAGGTGGAGCCCTCGCCAGCCATGGACTCGGCGCGGCCACCTGCCGCAATGCGTGCCATGCGTTCACTGCGCCGACCTTGGGGTCTGGTAAAAGGAGACTTCCGCCCGACGGTTCAGCTGGCGCCCCGCTTCGGCTTCGTTAGCAGCGGCGTAGCAACAGCGTCCCTGAGCGTCGAACTCGATCTGATTTTGCGTGGCACCGCCTTTCCGGCGCAAGTACGTTGCAACCGCCTGCACGCGGGCGTTGGCCAGCCGTCGATTCACCTCGTCGCCGCCGGTGCTGTCGGTGCGTCCACTAACGACGATGCGCTGCGACTCTCTGGCCAGCTCGGCGAATTGCGCCAGGGTGGCCTGGGCTTGACGATCCAGTCCTGCCGAACCGGTGGCGAAATGAACAATGGCGGTTTCAACGGGACCGCGCGCAGGCCGGAACGAATCGGGCATGAAAGCAGCGGCGAGCGGCCGAACACCAGGCTCCTGAACCGGCGGCGTGATGACCGCAATGGTTTTTGGCGTCACGCGCGGACAAACTGGCTGTATGCAGCGTGAGAAATAGGCGCGGTCACGCGTACCGACTTGCCGGATGTCGTAAGTACGGTCGATAATCACGCCACTGAAGTCGTGCCGCGGCGGCAGCTGTGGTTCATGCTGCGGCGCGAACGGTGCACACCCCGACACAATGGCCAAGCACGCCCCACCGCTTAACACGGATACGCACGCGCTCCAAGGCATGAGATTGCGCTTCATCCGAGCCTCACATGGACGATTGCTACACTCGGCGCCGGGGCCTTCGCAGCTGCTTTGACGCCCAAGGCACCGGACAGGAATCGATAGACGCGCCACGCATAGCGCATGCGGGCGCGCAGGCATTGTTCCGGATTCATGGCAGTGCACGAGGCGTTGTAGGCACCGACCGCCTCCCACGTCTGACCATAGCGAGCCATCTTCTCGGCCAGGATGCGGGCGCCGGCATCGATGTTCGTGCACGGATCTAGCAGTTGCTGTGGCGTCACTCCGAGGTTGCGCAGCATCTTCTCGTTGGAGTTGATCTGCATGATTCCGATATCAACGGTGTTCGTTCGCGCTACATGCGAACGATTGACCGCTTGGGAATTTAGGGAGGACTCAGCGCGCGCGACGGCGATCAGGAGATCGGCTGAAACCGCATGTTTTTGCGCGGCCTGCTCCCAACAGGCGCTGGCCAGGCCAGGCAGAGACAGGAGCGCGATGGCAATTCCGGTGGCATTCGCATTCATGGCGGAACAAGGACGTACCCGGTAAAGTCAGTCAAATCCCTTGGCGGGCAAGGGGCCGCTGGTACAGTTCGGGTAGGCCTGGCCAGGAATGCCAAGCGGGGTTACATCAGGTTCGCACGTTCAAGACGCGCCATATGTTCAGTTACAGGACTCGCGCGGCGGCGCGCTGCGCGATATTCCTTCTTGCGTATTCAAAGACTTTCTGTGGCGCGCGCGGGTCCTCCATCGCGAGCGCCACGCACGCGGTCGTAAAGTGATCTAGTTTGAACTGGGGGTGCGGATGGCGGTTCTGCTCGGACTTTTGCAGCGCCAGGAGCAGCAGGTACTGCGGCCGCCAGATGTCTTCCTGGCGCCTTGCCGTCTCTTGGTCGCGCAACACAAGCTTCGTATGCAGGAACGTGAAGATGCGGTTAACGGGATCAAGACCGTCAAAAACCAGCGACACGCATCCACTGATCAAGTCCGGATAGCGTAGCTTCGGCGAGCAGTTGGCCGGGGCGCTGTATAAGCATTCCAAGGCCTGGAATTCATCGATCCAGACGCGCGTGGCAACGGTCTCACCACGGCGTTGAGGATCACCCTGCTGGTCGGCGGAAATCACGCCTAGGCGTTGGGGAAGATCGGTGATTGAATGCACGGTACTCATGTCACTTCCGGTTCGGTGTTTTCGAAGTGAGTCCAGCATAACGTCGCCGGGGCACAACTTCACCCAAAAAGAGTACGCCAAAATGTGGGCTTTCGTTGACCGTATAGCGTCCCGGATATGCATTTTCGGCATACAGTCCACCGAACGCCTTTGAATTGGTTTAAAGAACGGCGCCTGGATGGGGCACGCTTGATCTAGACGACCCATGCAACCGTGAAAGTGATTGGGTTCGCACGTAGAGTATTGACGATCTGATGTGCTCGCTTAAACTTGCCCCGACAGAGAATGTCAGATGAGGTAAAGTTCTCCTGGTCCGATATCTGCCAGAACCGGCCGCATGCTAGTTCGCGACACTATTCAACTTTGGCTACGGATTCTGCGAGAACTACTCAACCGGATGGAGGACCGCCTGACAATTGCAAGTTCTTTTGATAGTAGATTTGCCATCACGCGAATTGGCGAAGTGTGAGGACGGCCCACCTTCGCCATCTCAATTGCAACGGAGACGGCAATTGCTTTCTAATGCAGTAGACGGCATGGGCTGCTGGAGATGGGCTAGAATTTCTCTAGTTGCGGAGCTCAAGTTTGGCCTGGAAAGTGAGAGGAACAATGGAATTCACGCTTGATCGCGATCTTTTGCTATCCACGTTCTCGCCCTCTGCGGAAATCGAGGCCGAAGCTCGCATGATTTTCAATACGATTCATAAGCGTAAGGACTTCAGCGAGCTGCACTACTACCAGTTTACAAAGTGTTTCGGTGAAGACGGACATCTTCTAGAACTGGAACGCTCAGGAATCTTGTTTACCGATGCCGGAAACAGGCATAACAACAGGGTGCATTATGAAGCAAACATATTCGCTTTCGCACAGAACCTGCACGCTCTGTGCGACTCGTTTCCTTACGTCGCATTGCGGGTGCTCGGTCCACTCGAATATACCGGGAAGAAGGGAAAGAAGACGAGGCTCACGAAAAGACAGTGCGGATGGAATGATACGTTCCTCAAATCCGTTGAAGAGACTCACCCGCAGCTCAAAGAGTTCTTCGGGCAGCTAAAGCGCTTCGCATCTGCGAAGAAGTTCTTACTGTTGCGGGGGCTTGTGAATCAATGCAAACACCAGTATTTGCCAAGAATTTCAAATCACTTTACGAGCTTGCATTTCGAGGTCATTGAGTATGAAGATGCAGAGGGAAAGCATCGGCGCGAAGAAAACGTAAATGCCGAGATCATGATGCGACGCTGGCATAATAGGCTGCTACGTCACGTATTTGTGCTTTATATTCGTCTGCATAGGGCAAGACTAAAGCAGTTGATGCTGGAAGGGTGACTTTGCGCGGGAGTGGACGGAGCCATCATTCTCGGAGCACGTAAATCGATACCCAACTTCAATCTGCGCTATGCGTCTCGACGTAACTCATTGGCATCGTCGCGTAGCCCGTTCCTGCGAAGCTTCTCATAATTTCTGGTGTCAGTGTTAAGAGGGCACATTCATATGCATCAAGACTTTAAGCTACGGTACGAGATTACTGACATTCGATTTGCTGCAGCACCCAATTATGACTGTATGGCAATAGCAAATGGCACCCTGACATTCCGAGGACGTAAGCGGGACTTCAGTGTTCATTTGGTTCCCGTCGACGATGGAACCTGGATTCGAATCGGTGGACGCCTGCAATATGATCACCTCTTCCTGCGAGATGATCCACGATTCTGGTCACCAATTGTTCGAACAGCTGGCGTACTTCTTAGAACAATAAACATGTGGACGGTTAGTTCCGGAGACAATGGCGCACAAGTCGCATTGAACGAGCAGTTAGCGCCGGCCGAGCATCGCGATCGGGTCCACTTTTCGATACGGCCTAATATGTTCGACCTCCCTGACGCGGATTGGCCAACTCTGTGGGGACGGATAGAAAATCGCGTTAAAGTGGATCCGTTTTTCGAAGTGCGCGGATATACGCGCGAAGAAACCCTCACGGCGTTGCGTCCATTGAAGAAGATCTTCCCGAGCGACTGGGTGAAGCGTAGGCACCGCGACGTTCTTCAAGAGAAGGAGGCAATCAAATTGGCCGCCAATGCGGGGCGAGAGATGCCTGACTGGTTTCCTGCAGCCCACCTCGCACGAACCGCATTGGGGGCCATTTGCGTTGACCCAGCCTGGAACTATTTAGTCAATATAGGCCAGGCAGTTCACCAGTTGACGGACTTTCCTGGTGCTGACCGCTTGTTCAAAGAGCTTTCTAGAAATCCAGGTTCGCAGCACAACCTTTGCATGGCAGCGGAGTTGCTGCAACGTGGACTCCTGGTAGGGCTCGAAACCTTCACAGGCATAGGCAATGCAACGAATGATTTGCTGGTCAAGGTGGGAGAAGTTACATACGCAATCGAAGTGAAAGAGTTTCATGCGGCGGACCCTATAGCAAAGCTGAAAAAAGAACTTTCAGACAAAGTCAAAAAACTCCCACCTATTCCACGAGAGCCTGTAATTTTCCACGTTGTACTGGCTGAGACGGACGGCACTCGACTGAGGGAGGAGAAAAACTTTGTTGAATCTGTTTCCCAACTGGTGACGGATTTGCCCGCATCAATTAGTGCGATTGTCGTGGGACGACGATTCGTCGATGCAGCAGGAGGTCCCGTCAAGCGGGACACATATGGCATTTTCATCAATGCATCGACCTCAGAGCCAAGTATTGACGCAGATCTCGCGAGGATTTTCGAGAAGAACTTTGTTGAAATTACCTACCCCCAATTCGGAGTGTCCAGCTTTATGGACTGGCAAACTCAGGCGCCCACGTGACTTATCAACTTAGGCTTTTGTTCGTCCGCTGTGCGGCAGAAGTAGCCTGAAACGAGTTCGAGGTGTCCTGCAAATAGTCACGGCTGCTTCGTCCAGCGCTCCACAGCGCGCCAGCGCCTGACTAGCTGGCCTGCATTTCCTTCGTCCAACCGACCAAGCGCCTGGGCGATGGTATAGCCCATTTCCCTGAGCATTGCGATATCGCTTGCCCCGAGCGCCACGTACAGGCGCTCTCCCGTCGACAGCACGCCAACACGCGCGTAGTTCCCACCCAGTACATCGGCCACTACTTCATCCAGATAGTCGAGTTGATCCTCTTGCATACCAAGCTCCACAATTTAATGTCCTGGCCGCCCACACGTCACGCCCGCTTGTGATAATTGGCCAGTCCAAGATTAGCAAAAACGCCCATTCCTCCCAGCAAGGCCGGCATCAGCGGAGGAGGAAGCGGCGCCGGGATCACGCAGGCGATCACTCCCAAGCACACGCTGAGGATCGCTCCGCAGACACACACAGCAAACACCTCCGGGTTGTGCCCCGAGAAGTCGGTTCCTTTTACCGCGCGCCGAACCAGTCCATCCGCAACAGCAGCCAGGAAGAACGGTACGATGCCCGGCAAGAGATGCAAGATAACGGCAAAGCGGTACGTCGCAAGCAGAACAAGCGCGTTCAGAGAGATAAAGTACTCGTTTTTCAGCAGCCGATCACTGACCGCCGACACCTCCTTTTGCACTTTGGTCTCGGGTGTTGAGCGTACTGTTGCACTCGACATCAACGGGGGAGCGTGCGGCGAGTCCTGCTGAATGTCCAGCATCGTCTGAAGCATGCCGAACGCATGCGCCCTCCCCCAAAATCCTGTCGATGCCGCATGCTCATTGCGAATCTGGGCAAGGAATGCAGATGCGGGTCGCGCCGAGGGCAAGTACAGTACGAGCATCAACAGGGAAACCAGCGACGCGATGGTGACGATGCGTATCACGATTGATCCTCCCCGGCGGGATGTTGGCTCGCTTCTTCCACTTCTGGGTCGAGTAGCGTGAACCGTCCCTTGCACAGGCGGCCGCCCGAGACTGACGCGAAGAACTGCAAATTCGGGAGCTTTCCTAGGAGGGAGGTCGGAATCAGCTCACTCATTTCCTCTGAAATCTGTGTTGACTCCACCATCGTGAAATCGCCAAGATGGCCATCGCGCGCCGTATTTCGGCCGACCTTCATATTGTGAATTGCCGTTTGACCGAAGGTCTCATTCACAAATTCTTGGGTCGGCTGGTCTTTCGTCCTGAACGCGATCAGATTATTCAGGTTACCCAGCGCCATGCGCGCAGCTTCCTGGTTGCCGAGGCGTTTCGCAAGGTCCGCAATGGTCTGCATGGCCGCCGTGGTGTAGATGCCTCCTTCGGCCCCCTTGTTCATGATCTCAATCAGCGGTTGGTTGATGACGTTGGAAACCTCGTCGACGAACAATGAGATGCGTCGATAGCCGCCCAGGTTGTAGCGAATCCCGGAGCGCGCAGCCAGGTCGGCCAGGCACATCGCTCCGATGGCCGATGCCACCGAAGGATCTGGCAGCGAATCCAGGCACATCAGCAGGACGTGCCCTCCGCGCTCGATCTTCTCCAGGTTCATGATGGGGCGTTCATCGTCTGCATCAAAAGGATCCGGCGAAAGGCTGCGGCCGAGATCACCCGAGGTGAGCATTGAGAGGATCGGCAACAGGTTGGCAGTGATCTTCTGGTAGTGTTCGCGATTGTGGCGGAAGACGCGCACCTGAGAATCGATTGCTTTGTCGCGCCTGGTCTCATGGACATACCGTTCGTAATATTCGACGAACCCCAGTAATTCGCAGCTGGCAATGGGGGACGGCGATTTGATCGTCCCCTTTCTCGCACGATCGATGAGCCGCACCAACTCCGGTTCGGCACGCCACCCGATACCCAGCAATTCCTCATAGAAGCGTTCCAGCGACATTTCAAGGATGGGCTCGATCCCACCCTCGATATACTTGGTCAATTTCATCAGGTTGGGCCGCATCTCCAGCCTGACCATGCCTTGCGTGACCACATTGACGGCATCCCAGCCGAAGGCCGAGAATGCGCCAGCCGTATCGGGCGGCAAGATGGACTGAATGCGCGACGCGATCTCCGTCGGTTTCTGCCAGTTGAACGTAAAGTCCAACCTGGCCCCGGTTTCCGGGAATGCCGGGTGAAACCATAGGAACGTGTCCGGATCGCGATAGTCCGTGCAAGCCTTCATCACCAGGTTTTTCAGCCGTTTGGAATTCTTCGGGTCCAGAATGATCACCACGTCGCCACGCCGGACGGCCTGCGTGATCAACCAGCCGAGGCAAACGCCCTTGCCGGACTGTGTGGTGCCGACAATGATTGTCCCACCCTCGAAATTCTGCAGCGGGCGGGTCAGCAGCCCTTCCCTCTGCCCCACACCATGGATATAAGGCAGGCCAATCTCTCCTTCAGCCTGGGCCGGCGTCACATAGCCCAAAAGTCGGAGCAGACGCGGAGAGATCTGCAACTCGCGATAATCAATCTTGGCCAGCTCATACAAGCGCTGAGAATGGATTGGCTGCCATTCGAAGCCAAATCCAAAAACCACCTGATCCGGATCGGTCGTAAGTCGGGAAAGTTCCGTGGTCGAGATGACCTGCATCGCCCTTCCAGAGAGTGCGGCCCGGACTCCGATGATGTGAAGGCCCTGGCGTAGGCGCCTGACCGCAAACACGGCGCAGAGTAGAAACATCGTGACGCCCAGGCGCAGCGGAACACGCGCCGGCGTCATGGCGACATATGCCAACGCGGCCATACTCCAGATCAGGCCTGAGAACAGCTCGATTGGCTGCCGCCACGGCATCTCATAACGGCGTAGCAGCATCGTGTCCTCCGTCTTGCGCTTCCAATGGCGCCTTTGCCGCCTGCCAGCCCGACACGCAGTTCGCATCGACCAGGAGTCCGGGTACCTTCGTGCCCAGGACTTCACGGGTGTCAATCCGTTCGCCGTCCGGCTGCGGTGCAAGCATGCCCGCATCGCCTAGCGCGCGTTGGGCGCGCCGTGCATCGATCCCGCGCCGCGCAAGTTCGCCAAGCGGAACGAACAGGACCGTCCCATCGAGCTGGCATGCAGCCGGGGTGCCTCCCTCCAAGGTGCCGACAATCTCGGCCAACGCAGTCGCGACCTCTGGATTTAGTCGCATAGGTGCCGAAAAGGTGGCACGTCCCTTCATCGCTTCGCCGCCATGCGTGCGCTGCTTTTTCCCGCGGCCTGACGCAGTTGGTGCCATTGCTGCCGCCCGCTTAGGCTCCTGCGGATCGCCAGGCCCCGGCAGTTCAGACACTTCGTCCATTTCGGGCAGAGTCAGCTGGATAGCCTGCCGCCGACGATTGGATGCCTTGCTCGGCGCTGCACCATTCATACTCGTGGCGTCGTCCTGGTCGGCCGATTGGTCTGCAGGTATGGATTGATCCGGCCGTTCTGTCGTAGGCGGCGCGGCGGGGTCACTGGCCTCCGGCCGGACAGTCAACTGCACCGGCAAAGGCGCCGCTCGCGGCGTGATAACGCCCAGTATGGTGAACGGCGCGGCGAACCGAATGGCCTCAAGCGGCTCGGGCGCTCCTGGCGGGTAGATGGTCCAAACCCGGCAATCGGCACTCTGCGCGCGAACCAGGTCGGCAGCTTCAAGGATATCCAGAACACCGGATGCGGAATCCGGAATTCCGGGCAGACGCTCGTCTTCCAGCAATTTGACGACATCATTGATCCCATTAGGCCAGACCAGGAACAGTCCATCCTGCCCGTACCAGAGGCGAGACCGTCCGATATTGGGCTGCCAACCGTGATGGGAGAGCACAAGATCACGCATGGCTTCGACCAGGTACCTGGCCATATGCAGCGCAGGCCTGGCGGCGCGATACCCATCACTCGCGCGGAGATTGCGATGAATGACTAACGCCGCGGCATGCCGCACCAGGCGATACATCACGCTGTGCTCGTGGTACATGGTCGCCCCGGCGATGGATGCCAGCATATGGGGTACGATCGTTGCGTTATCCATGGCCAGATCAACCATCGTTTCCGCCGGAATGATCATCGGCAGCGCAAAGAGACCGAGTGCGCGCGATTCCTGCGCTGCTTGCCAGCGTACGTTGGCAGCTGAAACGCCCCGCTCCTTGGCCCAGCGCGAGAGAGGCATCAGATAGGCTTGCCATTCCCGCCCTTTTGCGTCCGCCACCCGAACGTGGCTCAATGTGCGATGAAGTTCGTTGCACAGTCCTGCAATGAAGGTCGCACGGCGCCAGCGCGGCTCCAGCACGCGCCGGTTTGAGATGGTCTCGCGACCAGCGAATATTTGGGAATCCGTCGCCTGCAGCGCGTAGAAGGCGGTTTCCAGGCCGATGCGTGCTAGACCACCTGGCTCGGTGAAGTAGCTGTCCATTGTGGCCGGCAGCTGATTGACATACTGGACGTATTGCCGGATGGGCCCCAAAAGATCAGTGTTAAAGGACGCGGAGTCGCATCCGTAACAGAGTTTGATCCGCCCCAGGAGCTCCCGGTTTGATTCGAGGATCTCGTCCACGGCCTGCAATCGTAAGCCTGCACTGGGCGCGGATATCGGTGCTGCAGTGTGAACTTTAGGACCCGGCGTGCGCGCGGCTACCTCGCCCACTTCCCCATCGTCGATGCGCCATAACGACGCCAGTATGCGACCGATCCACATCGCCCAGTTCCCCCATCACTGCTCGCCCCCCGAAGCAGTGTGGAGGACGAAAAGGCGGAACTCCAGACGAAACCAAGGGGTTTACGGGCAGCTTTCATGGGCTTTTGGCCGCTGCGGCTCATTTTCAAGTTGGACGATGCACTGGCGCGAAATGCGCGCGGATATGTGAGTCTGATGGGTATCGTTTTAAAAGCTTGCAAAATACACAACCCAGGTGATCAGCCGACTTATCGCCTACCGCGACGAGATATCGAGAGCGACATCGCCGGCAGGAGTGGAGCATGAGTTGCGGTGGCCCGCTGCCCCACATCGCGTGCAGCTCGCACGCGAGGTTGAACGCGTGTTCGAATGGGATGAGAGGCTCCATCGTGCAGCGCTCCAGGTAAAGGCGATACGCACTGAGTAGCGCGTCGGCCGGATTGCATCGATGGTCGACCAGGAGCGTATCAAAGATGACCGCGAAGATGGAGGCCTCGGCCCGCTCCATCAGGTTGCCTCGGTGGTACCAGTCGCTGGACTCAAGCCTTCGCCCCGGCGCTGAGGAGGTCTCCTGGTAAAAGAACGATCGCAGCAAAGGCTGCTCCAGACCTGTAATCCGCGATACCGTCCGAATTCTGGCCCCAAGCTCCACGCACTCCTTCGCGACCTGCAGCGCCCTGATATGCGTTTCCGCGAATACGGCACCCATGATCTCGCCCCTCTCCGCTTAGCCGGCGGTGCCGACAGAGGAAAGAACCGCCTTTTCCGACCGACTGGTGCCGGCAGCGCACAACAGCATTGCCAAGCCGGGCGGCGCATCCAGCAGATCCGCCAGGTTGTCGACAGGGCGAAACAGGCTCTCGTGGGGCATATTGACTGCCAGCAGCTGCAGTTCGCTGGCCGTCATTTCGGCCAATCTGGCTGCGGTTTCGGGGTCGAGGTGGAATTTGTAGATTGCCGACAGGCGCTCATTACGCAGGCATGCCTGGATCGTGAGCAGGAAGTTCAGGTTGAGGTACTGCACGTCGGTCAGTTGAATGGAACTTTCCATGATTGCACCTCCATTCTGCCCCGCGAGTCGAGGCCTGGTCATCACTCCGGTACCGATATCGCCCCGCATGGGCTGCTACCAACACCGCGCCGAAATGTGCCGTGCGGTGCAGCAAACGAGGCCATATCAGCTGTCAGGCTATACCGCACCTGCCAGCCGGTCAATAGCAACTGCTGCTTGTGTGCACAGCAAAAGAAAACTGGTCTTGACTTGAATGCTCCCTCGGGTAGATGCTAACGCCTTATAGCATCATGAAATCCTCGGGTACTTCATGTAGCAATTGCTAAAACTGGTCCTTCCGATTGTCTTGCCAACTTTTTAGAAGAAAATGGTGACAACCCAGTACAACGCTCCCCTCACCCGAGCACAGGCGCAGCAGATTGATTTTCACCTTGTACCTGGCGTGGCCAACCGGCTAGTCGCTGAAATGGCTTTGCGGGATGTGTCGCAGCACCACCAGGTGCATTACCTCAGTCAAATCACAGGCCGCGCCCTGCAGACGGTCGCTCGCTGGATCGATCCCGACAAGCCGGGGATGCCTGACCTCCGATCGCTGGCGCTTCTCTCCATTCAGTTCGGGGTCGACGCCAATTGGCTCCTTGGCCTTTCAGCCCACCGAACGCCCTTGAGGAACGACCTGCTTCCCGCTCCGTTGGCGAAGCAGTTACACGTCAAGCGGGCTCCACAGGGCGACTGGCTTGGCCCCCTGCTTGAACAGTCTTCACCCTACCTGGACCAGTCGGTGGCGACGATGCTCGGTCACGATATGGCCCCGCTGATCGTCGACGGCTCGCCGTTTTTCTTCGACGCCAGCGTCAAACGCGTGGAATCCAACGGTATCTACTATCTCCAGTATCGCGGCCAAAAGATCGTCCGCCATATCGAGATCCGCATCGGAGAAGGCTTTCTTCTCCGATGCGAAAACTCCCAATGCGAGCCGACTACTGTGGCCGACATTTCCTCCGCCCCCGACCTTCGCCTGCTTGGGCGCGTCACACTGGCGATCAACGCCTGTCGACTTTAGAGCGCATGCCGCGTCCAATCGACATCGAAGGGACGCGGCAGCGACGCATAGTATCAAGCGGCTTCAGCCAGGTGCTTCCACTCGCTCGGGCTTAGCTCAAGCAATTTGCCGCCCAGCTCTTCGAATTCGGTCGCACGATCGTAATCGTCGACCTCCTGCGAATAACCGGTGACGGCATTGACCAGGCCATAGCCGTTCAAATGATGCTCGGATACCAGGTGCCGCAAGACACCAGCGCATTCGGCTTCATTCAAGGCGTACCGGTTGGCCAGTACTTCGACGACCTTGACCGGATTACCCGTGATCTTGATGCCCATGGTCTTGCGCATCTTCTCCGAGATCAGCTGGAACGTCGTTTCCGACACTGCCGTCTGGACCAGGTCGCGGACCTTCAGGAAAATCGCCTTGTCCTCTGCCTCCAGCGTGTCGTCCTGATAGACGACCACGGATTCGTCATCGGACACCAGTGCCCTGCCAGCGTGGTTCTTGCGCATGCTGCGATCGCAAACGATCAAACCATTGCTGCACACCAGGCGATAGAGCAGCGGTTCAACGCGCAGCGTGCCGCAACCCACCTCGGAATTGCTGACGATGACCCCTGCCTGCAGGATATCGCCCGGCGCCACTTCGCATTCGATCTTGGAGCTGACCACCTTCAGGTACAGCTTCGATTCGGTCAGTTCGACCGATTCAAAGCGTGCGCCCGGCAACTGCTGCAAGATGGGCATCACGCTTTTGGCCAGGTCGAAGTTGTCGAGGCGCCGGTACCGGTTGGACAGGAAGGCGCGCGCCCTGCCGTCCAGCGTGCGGACCATGTAGCTGTCCGGCGCGTTAATCCGGAGCCAGCCGTTGATGTTCTGGTCCAGCAGTTCTGGATACAGGTCGCGCATCAGCTTGAAGTAGGTGAACGGGATGTTCAGCTTCTTCGCCAGTTGCGAACAGGCGAGCTCACTTAGCGGATAACGCGTCGCACCTACGTTCTCGTCGACGACCAAGCCGCAATGATGCGAAGCTAAAGTCTCGCTATGCATCATCTTGGCCGGCACGATCAAGTCCTTCTTAGCCGCTGCCTGGCGTTCAAGTTCGGTAGCCAGGTCAATCAAGTTGCGTCCATTTTTCATGATGAGACTCCTAAGAGAAGCGGACGGCCCGCCCCCACCGGGGAACGGGTCCCCGCAGGGTTGAAATCACTCCGGCTTCGCCGGCATTACTGCATCCCGTTTGAAGGGACTTGTTCCTCAGGCTGCGCGTTCAACGATGGGCGCTTGCTGCGCGAGCACATTGGCCCAGTCAGCGCCGGCAGCGCGCGGAATGAAAACCTCCGCCGATCGCCGATCGCCCGTGACTGGCCGCTTCAAAAATTGACGCGCCAGGATGTACGATGAGGCCTGGCCGTCGTACATCGAATCGGCATCGTTGTCGCCGTAGATACGCAACCGGCGAACTTCGTCCGGAATCCACATGCTCTCAAGATTCTGCGCGCAGATACCGATCCAAATGGGCTGCGCGGTACGCTTCAAGATGGCAATGCCAGTCTCGATGCCTTCGCATACCGCGAGTTCGACACCGGCTGGCGCCAGCCTGATTGCACCGCCGTTGATGCCCCCGCAAAGCAGCTTCTTTGCGTCCCTACCAGGCACCTTTTGCCCGTTCTGCAGGTACGTGCGATGCAGCGACACCAACTCACCCTGACGGTCGTGGATACTCGCGACCATGGCCGGAAAGCGGCCAACCAGGACAGGCTTCCCTGTCGCCGGATCGACCTCGTAGTATCCAAGCGCAGGATGCGTGCGCAAGACCTCCGGATAGGACGGCATTCCAAGTCCTCGGTTCTGGAGGTAGCGGTCCACCTCATCACCGTGAACAATCGGAGTCGTTTCAGCCAAAATCCGGTGGATCAAGGCAATGCTGTCTTTTGAAGCTCGCTTCGGCGCAGCTGGGGTCGGCTGCATACACAGGCTGCGCTCGACACGCCTAAGCGCAGTCGACGCACTCCAACCGAAATAGCCCATCAGCAGCTTGAAGCCACCTCCGGCACCACAAGCACGGCAAACGTAGTTGCCATCGCCGAACTTGTCGGTGTACTGAAACCGGTCAGTCCCACCACATCCGCCCAGCGGACATGGCTGGTTTTTCCGGTTCAGGACTTTTTCTTCAACGCCCAGCGCAAGCAAGATGCTGGTCCAGCGACCGAAAGCATTCTTCCGCGCTTCCTGGAATCGCTGCTCGAACTGTTCCTTGGTCATATCGCCTCCAAGGAACGGTTAGCCAGGCAGCCGCTGCGTAAACAACATGCCGCTTTTGAGCGCGTGACCCAGCAAGGCATCCATCAACAACCGGCGCGGCAGGTAGATCGTGCGATTTTCATCCGTGCGATCGACATTGCGTATGACGAAGCCGCCGTATTCGAGCGAGATGTGGACTGGCCGGTCCTGGCTACGGATATGAAACGTCCGCCCCACTTGGTTCGTCACGATCTCGCTTTCCTTCACCAGATACTCCAAGTCGCTCAGCCTCCTGACCTCAATGAAGCGATGGTCCGAGCGCAGAGCAATCGACAATTCTTTGAACATGATGATTTCCTTTCGTATTCAAGCGGCCAAGGATCAGGCGCACGTCACCTGCCCCCGGCAAACCAGTTCACGAGAACAAGTCATTACGCTCGCCATGGCGCTTGACCTCTTCGTTCAACCATTGAGGGTTCTTCGCGAGGCATTCGGCGACCCAGTTAGGATTCGCCATCACTGCCTCTTGAACCCACTTCGGATAGCAAGTAATCGTCGCTTCCAGCCAGCGATGCAACCGCACGCGCAACCAGTCACGCACTTCCTGCGGATCCAGCGACCCGATGAAAGGCAGTTCGGATAACGGACTGCACGACACAACGCGCAGGCAGTTCACGAACGAGAATGGTTTTGTGTCGCGTTCGGGATCGGTAAAGACCCAGCGAATGATTTCGAACTTTTCGGCCAACGGCGTGCCCGGACTACTGAGGAGCTTGACCTTTTGCAGCAGCCACCAATGGAGGCGAACGACATCCTCTTCCGAAAACTCAATCGGCGTGTCGTCATCCAGCAGTTGGTGCCAGGGATCGATGGCTGCCCGCCGGCCTGCGGCCGAACGAGTGCCACCTTCAATATGGGCGGACTGATTCATGATTGTCTCCCTGAGAAAAAGAAGAGCGAGACAATCATCCTCACGGGATGGTTGTCCCATGGGGATCGAGAGAAAGCCGGCGTGTGCCGGTGATTGATTGGACTGGCTTAACTGCTACGGCCGATGCCGTTCTGGACGGGCTGCCAGCTACCGTCGGGAAATCTGATGGATGGAGGTCACGGACGTCAAGACGAAGGCCGAATGCTGTGGGCTCCGTACCGCGCGCTTAATTCCCAATCTAGGAAATCGCCTTGCCCGCGTCAACTGCAGTTCAACGTAAAAGCATGGCCGCTGCGGCTACTGATAAGAACAAGCTAACCGCAGTACTAAATACCACGAAAGCTCCCAGCGGAAACGCACGTTTTCTGGTAGCTTCGTCCGGGTCACGGAGGCACGATAGCCGCTACACAGCGCGAATGGAGGCTACAGTGAATTCACCCACGGAAGCGAAACTGACCATTAAGGCCGATCACGGCGCCACCAATCGCAAGCTGCTGGCGCGGCAGGCAGCGGCGGACCTTACGCGCATCGAGTCCGCCAGTCGTAAAATCAGCATTCATCTATCCAGTCCCGAAGGCAAGCGGCTCTATCTTCGCTGCTTCGACATCACCCAGATGAACCTGCATTTCATCGCCGTGTTCGCGCGGATGAAGCTGCCCGGCGAGGACGTTGACAAAGTCGAACAGGAACTGCGCCAACTTTTCGATTCGCGGCTCGCCAGGCTCAATCAGTCATTGGTGGATATGGAGGCAAAGTGCCAGGCTAACGGCATCCTCAACTTAGCGACATACGACGTCGAACCGATGCGTATCGAAGCAAAGGTTTACTCCACCCTCGGCCGGCTACTTCTCGAGATGATAGGCAAGGTTGATCAACTGATGCCTATGCTGGAAACACTCTGCATCGATGAAGCAATCTCGACTGCACAGCTAAATATGGAAAAGTCTCGCATCAAGAAGAACGTACGCGGAGCGGCTAGCGCAACGCGTATGCTCAGGATGTCCTTGGAAAAGCGTATAAGCTCGTCACCACAAGAAAAGGACCAGATCATAGACTCATAACCGCCGCAAATCAGGCCGATGACTTTCAGGGTTCAGATCTCGCCCCCTTGCAGAACAAACATTGCCATTTCATCATCACTGTTCTTTTATACAGTGCTGTATAATGACCAGAAATCAATGTTGCGACTGGCGGATTCCTCCAGTCGGGGTTAGAATCTATTTTATGACTGCAACTTCCCGCCCTACCAAATCCTTGCCTGCCCACTTCTCAGGCCACGAAACCTTTCCGCTTCGCCAAATGTGGCTGAAGAAGGCGTTCGATCAAATGGTAGATGGGGGCGTAATCCGTAAGTCTACCTTTACTGACGAGAATGCAATAGCAGAGTTCGGCGTTGGCAAGAACATGGTCGCGTCGATTCGGCATTGGGCGCTTGCGTGCGGACTGATGTTTGAGGACGGCGATAGCTTTCGCGTCTCGGGGCTCGCCAAAGAGATTTTAAAGGACGGGGGCCTCGATCCCTACGCGGAAAACCCCTCAACCGCATGGCTTGCCCACTGGCAGCTCGCGGGCCATTGTTATCGCTCAACGACGTGGCATTGGCTTTTCAATCAAGTCACAGCGCCTACATTTACGCGTACAGAACTTGAAGAGCCTTTGACACGCTACGCTCGGGAGCTCGATCCGAAGCATCGACTTTCGACCTCGACGATTTCCAGAGACTTGGAAACCTGCTTACGCAGCTATGCGCCCCGCGTCGCTGGTGGTTCCCCAGAAGATTTTGCAGAGCCTTTGCTCGGCGAATTGGGGCTATTGCAGGAAGTTCACAAGGGTCAGTATGCCTTTAGGCGCGGCCCCAAAGCATCGCTTCACGACGGGATATTTGCATACGCGCTCATCGATTATTGGGATCGGACAGCTGACGGTCAAAGTTCGTTAGCGTTCGAAGCCATTGCATACGCTGAAGGCTCACCTGGACGGGTTTTCAAGCTTGATGAGGAGTCGATTGCACAACGACTAATTACGCTAGCCGACTTCACCGGCGAAAAACTGGCGTGGACTGATTCCGCAGGACTGCGGCAGGTACACCGCAAAGAAATTACTAAAGACTTTAAAAAAGATCTGATTAAGCGGGCCTATGAATAACAAGAACGACGAAGTGCTGTCGGACATCGTCCGTATTTCACGTCAATATCAACGATCGATTCGCGTCGATGCGGATATTGGACGCAGCGACGCTCTGTCCGGCTATATCTGCCATGCTACGGCAACTGCAGTGATAGATGGGATGTGCCGGCAGCTCGGCAGCACCAACCAACGCTGCTTTACTTGGACCGGCCCGTTCGGTGGAGGCAAATCGTCGCTTGCCGTTGCGTTAGCAAGCGCCCTTCATTCAGACAAATCCTTGCGCGCAAAGGCACGGGAGGCTCTCCGGCTACGTGACAACAAACAGTTCGACAAGGCGTTTCCGGTGCACAAAGGCTGGATGCTTGTGCCAATCGTTGGCCGACGCGGAAGCATTGTCAATGAGCTTGGGATCGCCGTGCGTAAAGCTCAAGGCAAGATAACGGACGGTCGTACCAAACCTACGGCCCAAAACGTTATCGCGGAACTGCTTAATGCCGCCGGCGAACGACCTGGTGACGGAGTCATGGTCGTCATCGATGAAATGGGTAAGTTTCTCGAAGCGTCGGCATTGGGTTCCGGTGATGATGTGTACTTCTTCCAAGAACTCGCGGAAGCAGCTGCGCGCTCTGAGGGCAAACTCGTTGTCGTAGGTATTCTCCATCAATCGTTTGCCCAGTATTCAGCGCGTCTTGGCATCGATACTCGTGACGACTGGACAAAGGTTCAAGGTCGTTATATGGACTTACCCTTCGTCGCTGCGAGCGATGAGGTGGTTGAACTGATCGGCAGAGCGGTTGAGGCGACACGGCGCCCTCCGTGGATGCGTGAAGCGTCGGTATCGATTGCAGATGCCATCCGCTCACGCCGCCCGGCCGTGGGAAAGAATTTTGCCGACGCACTCGAAACATGCTGGCCGCTGCATCCTGCTATGGCAGCTCTGCTCGGCCCGATTTCGAAGCGCCAATTCGGCCAGAATGAACGAAGCACGTTCGGATTCTTGTCGTCCGTCGAGCCTTATGGATTCCGCTCCTATCTCCAAATGACGCCAGTCGCAGAGGCGACATGGTATCGCCCGAGCGACTACTGGGACTACTTGAGAGCTAACCTGGAGCCGGCGATCCTTGCATCGCCCGATGGACATAGGTGGTCGCAAGCTGTAGAAGCAGTAGAACGCGCCGAATCCAAAACCGGAGATCCGCTGCTAGTAGGCTTGATCAAGAACATTGCCGTCATTGACCTATTCCGAAATGGCTCAGGTCTATTGGCGGATACCGCAGTTTTGTCGGCATTGTTCTACATGACACCGCTTGAAGAACTAGAGGCGGCTCTGAAGAAACTGGCCGAACTCAAAGTTGTACTTTTTAAGAGCTATACAGGTTCTTGGTCTGTCTTCGAAGGAAGCGACTTCGACATTGACGCTGCGATATCACAGGCGCTTGCTGCGGCACCGGGCGTCGATTTTGGACGCCTGTCCCAGCTGATGGGATTGCATCCGGTCGTTGCGAAGCGCCATTACCATGAGACTGGTTCGATGCGATGGATGGAGCTATCACTGTGCAGTATCGACCAGGCGGAAAAGGTCGCAGCGAACTACGAGCCACGCAAAGGAGAATTTGGACTGTTTCTTCTGGCTCTTCCAGGCCGGGGCGTAAGCTTGCGCGAGGCACGCAAACGTGCGCAAGTGTGTTCGCATCAGCGACCATGGCCTTTGATGGTCGGAATCCCGACAAATCATTCTCGAATCAGCGAGCTTTCTTCACAGCTGGTCGCGCTAGAGCAAGTTAAAGAAAGGCATGAGCTTTCAGGCGACCCAGTAGCCCGACGAGAAGTCTTTGCGCGATTAGCTGCTACCAAAGCCGATCTTGAGGACCAGTTGCAGGCTGCAGTTTCACTCGCTAAGTGGCACGACGGCAGCGATCAGATCGTTGAGCCAGGCGCCAAGCTTTCACCTGTTGCTTCCGATCTAGCCGACCATCTTTTTGACTCTGCTGCCCCGGTTTGGAGCGAACTTGTTAACCGTGACAACATATCGAGCAACAGCGTAAAGGCGCGTCGTGACCTGTTGCACGCAATGATTAACGCAGAAACCCAGGAGAATTTGGGTATTGAGGGGTTCCCGGCGGAACGGGGGCTTTATGAAACATTACTGAAGAGTACGGGGCTCCATAGACCTGATGCTAGCGGCACATGGCGGTTCCTCCCACCTGACGAGGAATCAGCGTGCGGATTCCTACGTCTATGGCAAGCCACACGTAATTTGTTCTCAGATATTAATTCACGTGTCAGTGCTAGCTCAATGTACGAGCTGTGGAGCGCATCGCCCTACGGCATGAAGCTTGGCATCCACCCAGTTGTACTTACTGCGTTCCTGCTTGCGCATAAGGCGAATATCGCAGTGTACAAAGACGGCATGTTTGTTCCTAGAATTACCGATGCTGACATCGATGAGTGCTTACAGGATCCGAAGCGCTTCTCGCTGCGTTGGGTCGCAATCGACGAGGATAAGAGTCGCATTCTTGAAGGCATAGCAGGGCTTTTGAAGGAAGTCGGCGAAAGTGCTGATGCTGCAGAACCTTTGGAAGCGGCACGAGGTCTAGTAGCGATGGTCTTCAACTTGCCCGAGTGGGCACAAAGGACTCAACGAGTGGGAGAAGCAACGCGAGCTATCCGCGATATGCTTCTTAAGGCAAGCGATCCTCATAAGGTCCTGTTCGTAGATCTCCCGTCCGTCCTCGGGGCGACCGACGCCGAACAGTATATGGATGCTCTCCGGGCACCACTCCATGAACTTGCGAATGCCTATGGAAAGATGCTTACTCTTGTCCAGACGAAGATGTTTGATGCTTTGGACGCATCGGTTGATGACCTAGGCGCTTTACGTGCTAGGGCAAAGGCCGTAGCAGGCATGTCTGGCGATCTCCGCCAGGATGCGTTTGCCACTCGAATCGCCAATTTCGACGGAACCCAGCTTGCACTTGAGGGAATTCTTAGTTTTGCGGCGGAGAAGCCCCCTCGTGAATGGGTTGATCGACACATCGATGCCGCAATTCTTGAGGTGTCCAAGTTTGCACGGCGATTTAGGGAAGCAGAAGCATTTGTAAGCGTTCAAGGCCGCGAAGCTCATAGTGAAGCAATCGCCGTGGTAATTGGAGCGGGATCGGAAACGAAAACAATCTCCCGCTCCTTCGCCATCTCTGATCGTCATCGAGAAACGGTCGAAACAAAAGCGATGGAGGTGGCGTCAATGCTCCAGGAGCAAGGACTCGGAACCGATGTCCTGCTAGCGATACTAGCAAAAGCTGGAATGAAGCTTGCGTCAAGCGAAAAGGAGAAAGCACATGGCTGAACGGCATGTCCTCGGATTATCCGGTGGCAAAGATAGCGCGGCACTCGCGGTGTGGATGCGAGATCACCATCCAGAACTAGACATCGAATACTTCTTTACAGATACTGGTGAAGAACTGCCTGAAGTCTATGAATTCTTGGGCAGGCTTGAGGGCTATGTCGGCAAGCCAATCATTAGATTGAATCCGCGACGCGACTTTAAGTTTTGGCTGCGAGAGTACAACCATTTTCTGCCGAGTGCACAAACACGTTGGTGCACTCGCAAGCTCAAACTTGCGCCATTTGAACAGTGGGTCAGACCATGGTTGGCAGCTGGCGACACCGTAACTTCTTATGTTGCTATCCGTGCCGACGAAGACTACCGTGAGGGCTACACAGCCAAGGCAGACAATCTGATCGTTCGACTACCGTTTAGAGAAGCTGGAATCGACAAAGAGGCTGTGGTGGACCTTCTGAAGTCCTCGGGAGTCGGCTATCCGAAATACTATGAGTGGCGCTCACGGAGCGGCTGCACATTCTGCTTCTTTCAGCAAAAGATTGAGTGGGTACGTTTACGCGAACGCCACCCCGATGCTTTCGAAGCGGCTAAAGCACTGGAGAAGGATGCGCTGGAACACGGATCTCCATTCACATGGACCGAACGTGAGTCCTTGTCTGAATTGGAACTGCCAGAACGCATGGCTGAAATCGAAGCAGATTATGAGATCCGCAAAGCACGCCTGCGTAAGAGGATACCAATTAATCCGCTCCGTCCTGTTAAAGCGTCTCCAGAGGACATAGACGACATATACGGGGTGGACGAAGGCAATGGCTCGTGTGCCGTTTGCCACAAGTGAAGAGCTCCCCTCCTTTCCACCGTCGGATAACGCGACATGAGTATTGACTCTTTAGGCTTTGACGTCAGTCATCAACCACACTGACCAGGCTTTAGCCGAGAGTTGTGAGGTGCGTTTCACGCCCAACCTAGTACAGCGGCAGATTGCGGCGTCGAATTCTACTGCCCTGACAACCTTGGCGGCAAGGCCTGGAGATGTCCTAACGCCAGGAAGCCACGCTTAGTGTGAACTTCTCAGCGGCGTTAGGCACAGGCCGGCCGCAACTCACATGTTCGCCGGCTCAGAGCAAACCTAAATACTTATCCAGATTTGACACGGAGAGGAATCGTGTTTGGTTGGATGCCAGGACCGAGAAATCGGCTCTATCAATCGAAATAGTTGACGTCTTAACCGAGGATAAACCGGACTGAGCCGCATATTTTACGAAAAGTTGAACCTGGTAATCGCCTTGCGGCCACTCGCCAGACTCATATCCTGGCCGATCAACGGGAACGAACAAAACCGACTGTTGCACCGACTCCTGAGGAGCGACCGCAAAATCTCCGAACGGACGCCCCAACTGACGTCGACTTGCATATTCCCTTGTTTCACCAGGGATGACGCACTCTGGTCGGTACCGCATCTCCCGAGTTTGAGACCATACTCGCAGCAAAAACATCTCAACCACTGCCGTGGACGCCCCTCCGTTAACCACAGTAAGAGGCAGAATCAACTCGAACGCTCGATCCGCTAGATTCACTGGCCCTGCAATTTCTATCACACTCCACAATACTGCACAGTTCGCCGTAAGGCGTTGGCTAACTGCAAGCGGATAGGAAGCCGTGATGCTGCTAAGCAGCCAGCCATCAAACTCGTCACGCCCCATGCGCTTCCCACGTACTGCTGCCTGCAACATTCGAGCGACGAGTTCATAGATCAACGACTCTCGGATTGGTAAGGGTAGCGGTTCGATGGATTTCGCAGTGAGATAGCGGTCTACCTTTGTAATTGCTTGCTCGAGCAGGGCCAACGTATCCACCGACATTGGAGGAGGGACCTCAACACCATGAAAAGGTGCATCATCCAAAACAGCAGCCGCAATAGGTCCGGCCAACATAAGCTGGTATTTATCAGCGGCGTGAGAAGCCTTAAGTGCCTTGCACCAACTGTCCACATGGCCTTTGCCGATCTGATTCTTCGACGACTTGACTTGCTGAGCGCAGGTCGATCCATCGGCATACTCCCAATAGATGTCCACTTTGTCGTTGTCGGAGTCCGGCTCGAGCGTGACAGCAGCCCACTCTGTACCGTCGCGGAGAGAGTCGAGCAGGCAAACGAGTGTCTGAACTGCAAAACCTCGAATTGCTTCGCGGCCACCCACAGTCAATCCTCAATTTCAAAAAAGTCCATGGCCATTCGCCCCCACTCCGAACGGTTTTCTTCCATGGTCCTTCGCAGCTGCACGCTTGCAGCCTCATCCTCCATCCGAGCCCAAGCGGCGACAAGCGACAGGAACCGCCTAGCATACTGAGTTTCCGGCCCATCCTCCCCTCTAAGGATCTCGAAGATGTGCGCATGGACAGGGTGACGCGTGTTCAAGGTGACCAAGATAACGCCCCCAGCAGTGGAGACGTCGAAGATGTTAAACCCAGGCATGTCGGCGTGTGTGAAGCGGAATTTAATCTTCTTGCTAACATAGTCTACGGCGAGTGCTTGGGCTTTTACCTCCTCCACTCCATCCTGGACAATGTCGGCAGTCAGTGCCGATAAGCGTTCGTTCGCCGGTGCATGCTCCTCTTTGTCGCTTCGGCCGGTATCCCCAACTCGTTCTCTCCTTTTCATCACTGAGTCCGTAGCGGCTTTCTCGGCTTTGTTCTCAGCTCGCTCCTTTGTAGAGTCAATGCGCTCACCCTCTCGCATCTTGGCCACTTGCGCGCGCATGGAGTGTAAAAGCTTTTCTATTTCACGGCTAATACGATACATGGCAAGCCGCGGGTCACGATCCAACTCGAGCCGCTCTTGGTATTCTTTCGCGTTAATGCCCTCTTCAAATGCGTCATCTTCCAGACTCAAGTGAGTAAATCCTGTGGCAGACTGCTTGTTATTGCTGACGCCAAAGAGGTCATCCAAGCCGGGCTCAAAACGGACCTCAATCCCCCACCATCTCTCTCGCGTGTCATAGGAGTTCGTGAAACTGTGGTTGAGTTCCAGCTCTCGGCTTGCCCTAACGACGGAAATCCCTTGATTCCTTCGCGCATGCTGACCAATCGCTTTACCACCTCCTTCACGTCGCGCCTCTGGCTTGCAAATTGAAGCGATGATTGTCACTGGATGTTCCGCCCCGCCGTGAGCAACCTTAAGGACCAGGGGTTGTCCGAAGGGCACAAATGCCGGCACCTGATTAAAGGGCGCAGGGGCATTCGTTCCAGACATTAGGTAGAGTGGGTCATTTGGGCGAACGAAGCATTCATAAACGGACGCTCTTGTCTTGCTTTCATAGGCAGCAAGACGAATTCGAACTGATTTATCGTTGATGAAGTGTCGATAGACTCGCCCGCTAATGAATTCAGTGTGCCGCAGCAGCGTGGCGCTTTGCTTCCAAGTGATGCGGTCCAGCTTACTCCAAACGACCAATGTACCGTGTTCCTCAAGATTACCAGCGATCAAAGTTCGCCATTCGCTGGGAATCTCAGACGGTTGCGGCTCCGGGACTTCAATCATCGTGCCGTCTTCAATTTCCTGTACGTCCAGATATGCGTGATGAACTGCTCCATTTTGCCATGTCCACACGTCCACCCTCTTGCACTGAGAAATCGAAGAATTCGGCAATCCCATTCCGAACTTGCCGATCCCTTTCTGCTTAGCTTTGTCCAGCCGTGATCCATTTCCGAACTGAAGGGCCTTTCTAAGCAGACTGGGGGTCATCCCCACGGCATTGTCGTAGACCGCGATTCGAGAGATCTGTCGTCGTCCTTCGGCCTGAGCCTCGTCGATACAAATAACCTCGACTTCGGTACGGGTTTCAGTGTCATCTCCAGCCTGGATGGCGTTGTCGATGAGCTCCGCCAAGGCGTGGGCAGTGTCGCGATAGCCTGAGCTGCGCATCGCGGAAATGGATAGATTCTGGGGAATGATGGGGAAGGACATTTTTACTCCTAGGTATTCAGCGTCGACCAACTGCTCAGCAATTCAACCCAGTCCGTATCGGCTTGTGAGTCGGCTGCCACAATGAGTTTGAGGGGCAGAGGATCCGCCGTTCGAGCCTGGACAAGCCGCCCGACCGTAGAAAGCAACGTTGCCCGAGATTTGCAGGGAGTCGCCATCAAGCAGACGGAAATGTCAGGAATAGAGATTCCGGAAAGCAGGAACCCGTGAACACACAAAACCCTTTCCTCTCTTGCGACAAATCTTTGAATGGCAAGTGTCCGTTCTGCCGGAGACTCATCCCCAGTAACGGAACTTGCCTTTACTCCTGCGACCGGAAGGAGGCCGGCGAACAGCCTCGCATTTTCCGCTGTAGTCGCGTAAAAGATGATACGGCCCCTACCGGCAGATTCTCTTTTCAAGATTTCCAGAATGCGCTCGTTGCGTTCAACGTTGTTGCTGAGTTCATTCACGTAGACTTGATCGAAGTCGAGCAAGTCGTTGTTACCGGTGGGCGGGACGCTTGTCGATAACGGATTTGTGAGCTGTACGACCGAGGCTTCAATGTCAACGAAATCTCCTGCGTCGCGCAGTGACTGCAGTTCTTCATCCGTTGCGACTGTAATGCAAGGGCCAGAAAAGGCTGACATTAAGGCATCCCGTGCTGTTCCTGCGGGAATGGTGGCACCAGCTGAAGCCAGTATTCCGATTACACTGAATTGCCCGCCCATAGACATCCGTCGCACGATCTCGGTGCCTGCAGGATGAACAAGATTCTCTGCATCTGCCAAGACGGTCACGGACGCGACAGATCCAAGCTTTTCAAGTGTCGGGTCATCCTTGTTAATTCGGAGAACGTCGATGACCGCTATCGCTCCTCCGAGCTGATCTAAGTCGCGCGTGGGATGGTCACCGTAGAGCTGCAAAATAGTTGTATCGCGTGATCCAAGTTGACGCCACACCTCCCGCAACTCAACGAAGGCTTCTTCACACATAGCCGTGCCCGGGGCCAGCCAGATGACTGATCTATCGTCTGGTTCGGAACGATAGAGGTCGAGTGCAGCAGTGGCAACTAGCCGAAGTTTTCCGGCACCGAAAGGCATGTGCACCAAAACGGAACAGGGAGGACAAGCGATCGCTCGTCGAAGCTCACGAAATGCGCTCAGCTGATGTGAACGAAGCTTGTGGGAAGCTAATGCTTTGTGGGATCCTTCGGATGCTTCAAGTGGTGCTTCAACATCTTCATCCACTATCCCATACCATCTCTCGAGAAGTTCCAGGTTTCCTGGCGCCGCATCGAAATTGAGGCCACTAAGCGTTTGGAGCGGTGATATCAATGGCAACTGAAGCAACTGGCATAGTTCAGTGGCCTCTGGCTTGAAAAGTTTGGACAGCAAGAGTCCTCGAATGTCGTGCCTTCGCAATGCACCGCGTTTGCCGTACAGGCTCTCAATAAAATACGCTAGCCCAGTTGGGGTGGTCGCCTCCGGACCCAGCTTGCCGAGCAACTCAACAATCGAAGATCCCAACAGGGGCGCAAGCGCGGCCACGTCGCTTCGGGCTAGATGCTCAGCAAGTCGGCTCACCGTGCTCCCACTAGATGATCCTAAGGTCGACGTTGTTTCTGGAGTATCAGGCGGCGTCATTCGATGATCTTTGCGAGTTATCGTGGGAAATCGCTGTCACGGCAGCGGAGATTTCATCGTCAGATAAAAAGGGGGCTTGTGCGTAAACTAGCCCCTGCTCCCCATTTAGTTTGGCAGCAAGGTGCCCCCGTCCGAGCAAGAGTTCGGCTCCTGGTCGGTCTAGTGCGATCTTAGAAGTGGCCTCGCTTGAAACCTTGAGAATGAGACGGTTACCGAGGTTTTCACGCAGTTGCATCGGCATTACATCCTTGTCAGGACGTTGCGCGGCGAAAATTAAGTGGATACCCGCGGCTCGCGCCTTGACGCCAAGCCGCTGCACAGCAGCGCCCACGGCAGATTTATAACCGTCGTCAAGCATCCAGTCAGCGAACTCGTCATGGACTAAGAAGACCATCGGCAACCGTTCTTCGGCGGACACCTTTGCGTTATAGGTAGGGAGGTCGCGCGCGCGGGCCTTGGCGAATGCGCGATAGCGTTCTTCCATCTCCTGCACTAAGGCCTCCAATACTTCTGCCGCCTTCTCCTTTGTTGTGACAATTTCGTCGCGCATATGCGGTAAGTCTGCCAACGGGGCGTAGTCCACGCCCATCTTCGGATCGATCAAAATGATCTGCGCAAGGTCCTTAGAATTGGTGGCGGCGATATCCAAGAGCAGCGCTTGTATTAGAACTGATTTACCGCTGCCGGTCGCACCAGCCACCAGAGAATGGGGCTCATGCGATGAGAGGCCACCGAATTCAGCCCCCAAGTTCAAGTACAGCAATGCACCGTTGATCTCCTGCAGACCCAATAGGAAAGACGTGTTTATCCCCGCGACGTTGCGATTGAATTCGCGGCGTGACCAAAGCTCCCAGAGCGACACAGCTTGACGCTTTGAACCCGCTATCGTTACAACAATTTCGCCTGGCTTTGGCTGGACAGTAACGAGGTTAATTGCATGGGTTGTCAGCAGCTGCGTGCGCTTGTTCTCAATATCCTCGACCCGGAGGCGGTCAGAACCCGCTAGGCGCACCAAACAGCCATTGGGGGTCAAGCGCGTGCCAAGAACGACCGCTTGCAATCCATAGCTATTGAGCGCTGCTTTGAGCTTTTTGGTGACATCTTGAGCCCACTTCTCCCGCTCCGCATCTGCCTGAGCGCCGCTGACGAATTTGGCGGCTACCAGGTTCGAGAGCGCGGCGCCGAGATTGTTGAGCGCGGCCGGTACTGAACTCGAGGCTGAACCCGCGACGGTGGGAACAGCTTGCGCTGGCACTTGCATCAAAGGTGCAGGTTCAAGCACCGGGCTACCGCTTGTAACCAGTCCGTCGGCATCGACGACCGCTTGCACTACGTCCGCTCCAACATCGATAGGGCCATTCGCAAGCTGTCCCATGGCCGCAAGCCATGGGACACGCGGAGCAGGCCTCCTGAAACCATGTCCCGACCAAGGCTCGTGGGGACCGAGTCCGGCACGGGCTTCGAGTCCGCCGCTCCCCTTCGCGTACGCCTCTGCAAGCTTCCGCAGGTCAGGCCGGTCAAAGACTTCCTGCCAGGCTCGAACCCCATCGACTTCCTCCAACAGCTCTTGATCAGAGGCGGAAGTCAATCCGGCATCAGCAGTGTGAACATAAACTTGCGAGTAGCCGCGCAACGAGATTTCCACGTCACCTTCGCGGAGCTTCGCCCGTGCCCGCTCCATAAGTCCCGTCATTCCCGGCGGAATCTCGGCGTCAATGAGCATATCAGCTAACCGAGCGAGCCATACATCGCGATCGAGTCTACCGGGATCGCCGAACAGCGCCTCGCGGAACATTCCCAAAGTCGCCAAAAGCTGATCCTTAGAGTCGCGGCGTGCCTTTGCGAGGCCATCAGTACCGACATATTTCGACTCGACGACTGAGATAACGACACGAATGCATTCTTCACGTTCCTCAACATTAAGTGCGAGGATGTCAGCGATTCGGCTTTCGGGTTGGGAGAGCCAACTCGCGTAGTCATCAAGCAGAAAATATGCGGTCAGAACCTGCCCGCTCTGCCCCGCGGCTACGAGTTCCTCGGAAAGCAAGTGTCGGCTGAGTACCAGGCCGATCATCTCACCTGCCGAAACGCCACGCTTTGCGGCACGAAGCACAATGTCGCCAGAGACCGAAAGTGCATCGCGCTTGGCTTTATCGACGGCGGCCTGGATATCTTCCGCGCCAAGTTGAAGGTTCAATTCCTCGAGGCGCCTACGGATCAGAACACCGAGCAACCGCAGCTCTGAAGTGGAGCTGACGATCATGTTGCGGCCGTTGGTCGAACCACGGCGGTAGCGCACGACCGTAATATCGTTGTGTTGAAGCTGACGCTTGTCGAGCAGTTCGTCGTAAGTCGCAACCCATTCGGCCAGGTCGTGCGCGTCCTTGATCATCCCAGCCAAAGCGGGACTCTGCAGGGAAATTCGTCTGGCCGGAAGATATCGCTCGTTGGGCAAAGCGTCAGTCTGGCGGCACACTGCAGCAACTGCGGACACGTAGGCCCAACCTGAAGCCGTCTGCCATGGGCAGGCCAGGAATGTTGTCGATTTCAGCTCGTTCTCGCCCGAAACACTACGATACGACCAACGCGACGGGGCATGCTCCAAAATAGGTCGATCATTGGTCCAAGGGACAGGCAACCATTCTGACTGGGCTGCGCGTGCAACCACGTCATGCAGGAACGCCACGTCGAACGCCTTGAAACCCTGGGCGCTCTCGCTTGGTGTGGCGGAAATCGGCGTCACCGAGATGCGCAGCTTCGAAATGAAGTTGTCGCTTGTCTCGCTCACCACCGGCAGGTCGGGGTCGTCGCCAGCTTTGTTGACCAGCTCGCCATAGACACTGCGAAGCTTTGCCGGATCCGAGTGACGCACTGATACACTGCACTGGAGCTTACCGTGCTCTTGGATTGAAGAGAGCTCGCGCACTGTCGCCAGAGGCAGTTCGGCCGCGTCGGCGTTGTAGAGCACGACGCTTAGATTGGCGGCTTCGTGCGGTTGCAAGCCAACATACCGTTCCAAGAGCTCGCGCGCTTGCTTTGCTGCCGCTGCCGGATCGACATCCGTCATGGAGTCTTCGGTGCCGCGCGTTGGCGATTCCAGAAGGCTATAACCGTTGACAGTGCTGCTCTCAGAAACCAGCGTTGGCGCGCCAGCGCGACTAAGGACTGCGATCTCTGGATAGAACGGATGTGCAATTTCATCGGATAGCTCGCGCATAAATATCTCGCGATCGCCGTAGAGGATGCTGCTGCTTGAGAGCAAATGCGTAGCGAAACCGGCGACTCGACGTGACTTGACCGCTAGTGACTTCATCCGTTCTGGGTGCCATGGTGGGACGATCAAGGCTGGGTTATCGCCAGCCACACGTGCCGTCCCGACCGAAAGAATCTCGGAAACTAGGCGCGAGCGGCATACGTCGCCGCGGGCCTGAGCCATCAACGTGTCCAGCAGCGTGCCAAAGGATTCGGATTGCCGCAGAACGGCTTCGCCATGCAAACCGGTGAAAACGAAATCCTCCATCGCCTTGACGTAGTCTTCCTCGAACCTGTCCCAAGAAACTTTGATCTCATCGCGCTGATTAGGCGTCAAGCGGCCGTCGTCCACCAGCTCCTTGATCCGAGACTTGATTTCGTGGCGCAGGCTTCGCAGTTTATTCGCGGCAGGGACAAGGGAGCCCGCATCCGTCGAATACGTCGCCTCCAAGGTGCCGGTGTCAAGCAACGAGACGTTTTGCACCCCGCCCTTTTTGCTCACGAGCCTGCGCGGGACTTCCGTGCACCCCACTGCCCCTTTTTCCAGGAGACGGCGCATGTCGGCAACCATCGAAAGACCGATCGACTTGGGCTTATAACTCCATAGCAGCTGTGTTTTTGCTAAAGTAATTTCCTTACCGTTGGCAATCTGAATTAGCGCAACATCAAATTTGATTTGCAGCGCAGCCCTCGCAAGAGAGGCGTTTGGCCGAATCTTGTTTTTCTTATCATTGCGAAGCTCTCTCTCCTTGGCGAAAAATGCCTCATAGTCGAACAATGGATCGGGCAAGTTCGCATTTCCCAGTCGTTCGACTTTCCAATCAGCCTTGGAGCCCATGAGCTCTTTTAGACCGCGGTACATTGCCGAGAAGTAGCTGCCAGCGTCGTAGTTAAAACGCTCGCGCCACTCCTTGCGGCCTTTGGTGACGGTAAAGCGCAAAACACGCTCCCCAACTGGATCTCGCAGACCTGCGTGTAAACTGTTGACCACGCGCGCGAAACCGTCAAAGAAGTCGTGGCACTCAATGGGCTTGCCGTACAACGCCTTCTCCCATCGAGCACAAAGTTTGACATCCTGCTCGATCAGGCGACGATACTTGACGAAGAGCTCCTCGTCCTCCTCGTTGAAGTCGGAACGGCGCTCACGCGACTTCAAGTCCTCCAAGTGCCTTCGGCCTTCAGCATCGAGCGAATTCTCCTGCTCGCAATCGTGATCGAAGAAGCGAATCGTGGAGTCTGATAAACCGAGCTGCCTCTCCTTCGGTTTGTCGAAAGCTAGATAAACACCATCGCTTTCCCACTCAAACTCAGCAAGAGAAGATGCGGCCTCGTAGTCGCCGGCAGGAGCCGCCGCGAAGGCCTCAAGGGCCTGACGGGCGCCTTCGGTAATATCCGCGGCATTGGTCTCGATACGTTCAGCAAGCTCCTCAGCATCCAATGGCTGGCCGTTCTGCCTAAGTTTCTTGAGCAACGGAGCGCGTTGATCGAAGAGTTTCGCGAACGCCTTTTGCCAGGGCTTGCGCGTTGCCGCGAAGGTCTTGGCATTGGAGAAGAACGAGCTGTCTCTTGGCAGCCCCGCCTTTGGCATGGCGAACCCAATCGCGTCTCGGATGGGAAGCCCTCTGGTCGAGATCGCTTCAACGACCTCGGAGCAGAACTCTCCGAGCTGAATCAGCGAAAGCTCAGTTGAGGCAAGCAGTCCACCGAAGGCTGCGTGGAACACTGCGCGATCATCGGGCACCGGCGAGAGCCCGCCAGCGTGCAACGAGGCTTCGACCCAAGGCTCAGGATCGGCGCGCATTTCCTTCGCACCAATAGCCATAACGTGCCCAAGCGTATCAGCTAGGTTATGTTCATTGCCATTTGCCGTTAGTATCGACGCTTTGGTGGTTTCGGCATTGTTTCGAACATATCCGGCGTTGTGCGAAATCAAAATCTCTGTCGGTAAGCCCTGCCCTTCGACCAGAGCCTCCGGAATCATAAGGTCCACACGAGCAACTAAGTCGGGATTGGCAAGAATCGCCCGCGCGACAGCTGCGATTTGGCTGGCCGAGAGCTTGTCAAGTCGGAATAGCGCCGCTGAGTCGCCTTGCTGGCCGGGATTGGAAATGCGCTTGGAGAGGATATCCGCACCAACGCGCCCGATGATGCGATCGGTCAGCATGCAGCCTCTCCCTTAAACGCAAACGGGTTTTCTACAAATGAGCATGAGTCGGAGAGCCTTCGCACCAACCCCAAACCAACGAGCCGGGTTTCGAGATTGTCCCTGTTTTCACTGAGCTCTTCTTGGTCGACCAGTTTTGCGCCAATCAGCCGCGCTCCCTCGGCGTCGCCAAGCACAAGACCATAACGCCGCTTGGCCTCGGCCAGGAATTCGTCAAACTGCATACGGTCGTCGACAACGGCCACGACGATTGATTTGAGTAGGCGGTCGTTGGGGGCATAACGCGTGCGGCGCGAAAGACGGCGTGAGCTAAGCCCGATAGCGCGCGACCACGAAGCATGGATTTTCCCAACATGTTGCTCATGACGCGCGATAGCGAGCACGACCAAATGTGCGACTAGGTCATCCGGGCTCTTTCCCGAATAGTCCTCGTCATCTTTCTCGTCGACCGGGGGCCACTGGAAATGCTCGCGCATGAGCTTCACACGCTCGGCATCGGGGAACTCTCTCTTGGCGGACTCAATCCAATCCTCTGCCTGCCTGATCGCCTCAATATATGCGCGCACTGCCTTGGCCGGGAGCCCCTGGTTGAATTGGTAGCTGTCGCCCGATAGAGCGCGCACCTTGGTGCGCTCCTTCGACACTATTTCGCAGACAATCTCTACTGGATCGTCGTCCCCCGCGATTCGCTTCGCGCGTTCCAAGAAATAGAGGAGCATGTTCAAGCCAGTGATGGCGATCAAATGTTCCAACGCGTCGTAGACTGGCATGTCCTTGTCCAAGATTGACAACCAGTCTTCACAGATCTGATCAAAGCGAATGTTCGCTGCCTCGGGCAGATAACCGGACGGGCGCGGATCGTCTGCGACCTGTGGCACACCTTGCAGTGCACGGGCGAGCCTATTCATTGGCGCTTCGCGATCGAACAGGCGCTTGGCCAGAATATCGCCAAGCTCCGCCCCCCTCTTGGCGCGCGTCAGCATGAGATACAACAGCTCGCCCGTGCGCGCGAAGAAGCGCCGGTCGTTGCTCATCTTGCCGCGCGAATCGATCTCCAGGTCCTCATAAAGAGCATCAGGTCCAAAAGGGAAAACGAACTTCGAACTCCAACGCTTATTGCTGCGAGACTCAAACGACGAGGATCGCAACAGTTCGATGGCCTTAGCGAAGTCCTCGAAACAGGAGAACGATTTGCGCAGATAGGCCATTTCGTCGTCACCGTTACCTGTCTTACCCAGGTCGAACTTCTCGAACCATTGCCGCCATTTCTCGTCATCAGGCAGCGCGCTCTCCGCGATCGACTCGACATACGGATTATTGAAAAGCAGGCCGCGCAGACGAATTTGGCGCTGTGGCTTAAACTTAACCGCGCCCCCTGCGTCTTCGTGGGCGCGCAAAGGCCTGTCAAGGTTGGAGCCCAGCACGCCCAAGAATTCCAAGACCGTAAGGTGCGGCAGTTGCTCGTCGTAGAGGCGATGGCCCCAAATGTTCTCGTCTACGCAGAAGTCGACACTCTTGATCTCTGGTCGCTTGATGATTTCGCTCATTCCGGAGCTTTCACTGTGACGGGACGAGCGAAGCCGCGTCCTCCCGGTTCGATATCGATGAAATTCAATGTCAGCGCGGAAGCGTCGTCGTCGGTCTCATCGTCGTCACCTGCAAATCCAGCCTTGCGAACGACTTCGGCTTTGCGCAGCAGCTTTGCTTTGAAAGCCAGCAAATCCTCGAGACACTCATTGGAAAAGCTCACCGGCAGCGCACCTTCAGCGACGCGAGAGAGGAACTCATGCCGAATCGGCGTGAGGTCGAAGGCAACGGAGTTCCCAGGCCCGGGTGAGAGCGATACATCGAGCTGAGGACGGCCTGTCCCCTCATCTAGTTTGATGGCCATGCCGATACCACCCTGGCGGCGCGAGGGAGTCTCATGGTCGCAAAGCACACTTACCCGGCTTTGGGTGAAACCACCGGAGCTGGCGATGAAGATCCGGTCAACGTTCTCCAAGAGTAGTCCAGTCATGACGCGGTTGAGCCCCTTGGCGATGCGCCCGCGAACGTTCTCGCTCACGGACTTCTTACTCTTGAGCGCTTCGATTATGTCCAGGTAATCGCCTGCGAAACGGAAGGCGGTCATGGACCAACGTGGATAACCTGCCTCTGATTCGGGCAATGTGAAGTAGAGCCGACGACGCTGAGCTTCGAGCATTTCCAGGAACTCAGACGAGCCCCCCTCTAGACGCGCGCCTTCGTGGCCCTCCAGATAGGCATCTTGGGCCGCACGGAAATCCGCCGTCGCACCGTAGACTAGGTCTTGCCCCACCAAGCGATCGAAGTCCGCTTGAAGCCGTACGTCGTCCTTGCCATAGACCAAAAGCCCATCGGCAGCGTTGGTGGTTTCCTCGCCGACCCCGAAACTCGCCATAGCCTTGAACACCGGGCGATCGGAGGCCCTGCGCTTGGGCAAATTCGCCCCGAAGGCATTGGCGTAGATGCTGGCCTTACCCACATGGCCGCCTTCTTGGATCTTTGCCACGTCTGCGCACGTCATAAGATTTTCCTTGGCCTCCCTGGCATCGGGGTATCCGAGGATCATGTTCGAACACAATGCAAGCAGGTCGCGTATCGGAAGGTGCAAGCCATTGAGCCGCGCGATCTCTACTAGGTCCCCCAATCGGCGCGTCAGCTGGCCACCATCAGCTTCTCCACGGAGCCTGTGGCGGTTCTCTTCAATCGGGCAAACTTTGCCTCCCGAGTTTAAAGTGCAGCGTTTGCAGTTGTCCCACTCAGGATGGCTAGCCACTGCCTTGGCTACCTCGTCCAGCGTCTTGCGGCTAGTGGTTCGGCTTAGATCAAAAACTGCGAGCCTGTCTGGAGCCGGCCCGGCCTGCAAAAAGCGTTCTTGAAGAGGCTTACGGAGCGGATGAACTCTTCCCTGACGCTTCCCCAAGTCGCGCAGACGGTCGAGGAGCTGACCGTGATTCGCAGCCAAAATTACGACTTCGGAATCATCGTTCCCAAGCACAGACTTTTCGAACCGCTGGAGAGGTATATCGCTTTCCTCGCCATTGAACTCAGAAAGGTCTTTGATGAACACCGCTAGGCGTCCGTCTGTCAGGCGATGTTCTTTTACGTTACCTTTGGCTGACCAAACCTTGGGATCACCACCAATGTGAGTCCAAAGCGAACGGCAATGGTAGGTTTTTCCATCGCCCGCAGTGCCCGCAATCAAGAGAGAACCTGGCGCCTTGCTCTCGATGTGCTGAACCATCATGTCAAGCAATGGAGTCGAAAGTTGGATTGGCTGGACCTTTGCCCGCCCCAAAGCACTTGCTACGTATTCATCGAACATAGTCAAGTTGTTGGAGGTGGGGCCATAACTACGGAGGAAGCGCACCCAAGCGCTTGACGGGGGGGCTAGACTTTCCCGCAGTTGCGCAACACTTTCCATAATTCTTATCCCCTTACTGCAACGGCATACACGCGCCCCCTTGCTGAACAGAGTGATATCCAACTCATGTACATTAAAGAAAAAGCGACGCGCATCGATGCCTCAATTTCGAATGACTTCGCGGAAACATTTGCACTTCTCATAAGGATAATACCACGCAATGCCCGAGAGTAAGTAGTTGCAACGAAGATCATAGGTTTGCAAGAACAACAAGGCGCCACTTGAAGATCGCACGAGCCGGACACCTACATCGAAAATCAACGCACGAGCAGGCTTGTGCAAGCAAGTTACGCTCCAGAAGAGGGCAACCAGAACTGTTGTGAATGATTGATTTATTGGCCCCTGCATGAACCGAACCCGCGACGCTTGACTGAAAAGACCGAACCGGCGCTTTGGGATTACGACTGGAATCGAAATCTCGTTGGCGCTTGAGTCAGCGAGAAGACGTCAACAAGCACCCTTTTACGAATCGAAAAAGGCGGCGGAAATCATTTTTCCACACTTTTTCCACACCAAACAAAAAAGGCCTGCGAAGTGATCTCGCAAGCCTTTGATTTGTCTGAGTATTTCTGGTGGGAAGTACAAGTTTCGAACTTGTGACCCCTGCAGTGTGAATGCACAGGCAGCCCAGCGAACTTCTGCCCCCCCAGTTGGCCGAACCGCCATCCGGAATCTCCAGCTCGGCCGCCAGTTTTCAATCCACCGAAAAAACTGGGCGGCCCGCTCGTGCCTGTCTTCGCCTAATTCCGGTGTACAGAATTTGACATGTTCCTGCTGGCCGCCTACATTTAGATGCAGTAGCTGGCCCTGAAGAACCTGGCGAGCCCCACTCCGATTCGGGTCCCACTGACCCGGCAACATGCTGGCTGCGCGCGACAATGTCGCTTGTAGCCATCTCCCGATCAACCGCTGTACGCGCCGTTGCTTCGCGCAGCGTCCATGCGACCATCTCCCCGTGACATGAACAACTTCCGGCTGAAGTTCAGCCGCGTCCATTGAACGTACTCGACCAACAAAGGAGCCAGGCATGAACGCTCGCTTACTCACCACCCAGGAAATGATGACACCCGGCCGTGTGCTCATCAAACGCAAGCAGTTGCTGCAAAAGGTGCCGTTGGGAGAACGCACCATCCTCGAACTCGAACGCGTCGGAAAGTTCCCCAAACGTTTCTCCATCACGACACGGGCCGTCGCCTGGGACCTGCACGAGGTCGACGCCTGGATCGCGCAACAACAGGCCGCAGCAGTTCCGCAGCCCGCACCAGGCCCTAAGCGCCCTTGACCCAAGCGTCGATCATGTCGGCCCAGTCCTGCAGCATGGCACGCCGCTGTTGCGCATATTCGGCCTTGTTATAGACCGCGCGCACACCCTTCTGCTCGTGGGCCAGGCATTTCTCGATCCAGTCGGTGTTATAGCCGGCCTCGTGCAGCAGGGTCGACGCGGTGCGGCGCAAGTCGTGCGGCGAAAAGTCGGCCAGTGGCCGGCCAGCGGCGCGCGCCACGCGCGACACCGACGTCGTCACCTGGTTCAGCGTGGCGTTCGAAATTGGCAAGTCGGCGTCGTACCTCGATGGCAGCACGTAGCGCGAACCGGCGGCGCACGTCTTCAACGCGATGAACATGTCGATCGCCTGCCTGGACAGATACACGTTGTGCGGATTGCGCCGTTTCATGCGCTCCGCAGGAATGGTCCAGACGCCGTTCGTGAAATCGAACTCGTCCCAGGTCGCGTCCGTCAGTTCGGATTTGCGGACCAAGGTCAGGAGCAACAATTTGACCGCCAGCCGCAGCGTGGGCGCACTTTGCACCTGTTCCAGGAACTCGTAGAGCCAAGGGATCTCCGTGCTGCTCAATGCCCTGTCGCGCGGCTGAAAGGTCGCGATCGCACATGGCGGGACCTTGTCGGCAGGATTCGGGTGCTCGTGGCCTCGCTGGCCCGCGTAGCGAAACACGAGCATCACGATCTCGCGCGCATGCACAGCGGTGGCTGGCGCGCCGCGCGCCACGATCTTGTCGCACAAGGCACGCAGTTCCTCATGCGTGATCTCGTGCAGCAGGAGCTTGCCGAAAGGTCGTTCCAGATCGCGCTCATACACCGAGCGCCGCATGTCACGCGTCGATTCGGCCATGCGATAGTTGGTGAGCCAGCGCTCCGCCCATTCCCCAAAGGATTCCTCCCCTGCCAGGCGCTGCTTCTGGCGCCGCTTGTGCTGCATGGGCGATAGACCGGACGCCACCAGCTTCCTGGCCGCATCGAGCTTTTCGCGCGCCTCTGCCAGCGTCAGCCCGTCCCTGCCATAGCGACCGAGTACCAACGTCTCCTGGCGCCCGTTGATCCGGTAATTGAACCGGAACGACACCACGCCGGATGCAAGCACCATGGCATACAGGCCATCGCGGTCCACGACCTTGTAGGCGCGAGGCCCGGGCTTCAAATTCCGCAGTTTTGTGTCTGTCAGCATATTTCACTCTCCACCGATACCATCATCCTGCCTATTTCCCTCACCAAATCAACAAGTTAGCGACCTTAAAAATGGACTCTTTTGTGGTGAAAAACAGCCAAAAACCGTGTTCCGATACCATCAGCGAAAATGGTGATGAATCGGGCGTTTTTCCCAATCCAATCAGTGACTTACGCGATTTCGATACCATCAACCGTTTGTGACACGTTTGATGGCATCGGGCAGCCGCGGCAAACACGGTCCCGCAGTACCATCCAACGCACCACCAAAAGGAGCCGCTTGGGGGTGCCTGACGTTGCCAGATTTCGCCACCAGAAAACAAAAAAGCCCCTGAAAAATCAGGGGCTTGGCGCTGGTTTTTAACCGAGTGCTGCTAGTCGCAGCCTAACGGGAAATTATTCCCACTCGATGGTCGCTGGCGGTTTTCCGCTGATGTCGTACACCACGCGGTTCAGCCCACGCACTTCATTGATAATGCGGTTGGACACCTTGCCCAGCAGCGAGTGCGGCAGGTGCGCCCAGTGCGCGGTCATGAAGTCCTGGGTCTGCACGGCGCGCAGGGCTACGACGTAATCGTAGGTGCGGCCATCGCCCATCACGCCCACCGATTTCACCGGCAGGAACACTGCGAATGCCTGCGAGGTAGCGTCGTACCAGTTCTGCGGAGCGTCCTCGCCTGCCATCACGGCGCCTTCGTATGGGGTGTTGCGCAGTTCTTCGATGAAGATGGCGTCAGCGCGGCGCAGCAGGTCGGCGTATTCCTTCTTCACTTCGCCCAGGATGCGCACGCCCAGGCCTGGGCCAGGGAATGGATGGCGGTACACCATCTCGTGCGGCAGGCCCAGGGCCACGCCCAGCTTGCGCACTTCGTCCTTGAACAGTTCGCGCAGCGGCTCGAGCAGCTGCAGCTTCATGGTCTCCGGCAGGCCGCCCACGTTGTGGTGCGACTTGATGGTCTGGCCTTTCT